>ERZ827498.405-NODE-405-length-58778-cov-21.979923_pt1 | contig 58778 bp, 48 predicted proteins | sample MGYA00519865_ERZ827498 | MGnify/ENA primary metagenome ERZ827498 (study PRJEB31778, sample SAMEA3449328) | human gut metagenome | biome: human gut; feature: human-associated habitat; material: faeces | place: United Kingdom | collected 2010/2012 ...
GATGTTCAATTAAGAAATCAGTTGAATGAGAAATATAATGACGAAGTAAAAAGGGCTTGGAACATTATGAAAGACTATATTTAATAATGTTCCATCGTATTGGATGCAGCCGGAAGCATACAGAATGATTACCAGTATGATGCGTTTGGTCAAAGGATTGCAGGACAGGAAAACATCCCGAATCGTCTAAGGTATAATGCACAGATTGAGGATGACCTGACGGGACTTTACTATCTGCGTGCACGTTATTACAATACGGGTATCGGACGGTTCACGCAGGAAGATGTGATCTATAATGATGGACTGAATCTGTATGCTCACTGTAGCAGTAATCCGGTGATGTATGAGGATCCGAGTGGCTATTCTGCAAATGTAACAGAGTCTGTAGGTGAAGAAAAATGAAATATAGAATAGAAGAATATAAACAAAAATAGAGGAATGGTAAAATGAAGGTTGTAGTAGCAATTGATTCATTTAAAGGAAGCATGACAAGCATGCAGGCCGGGATGGCCTGTAAAGAAGGCATATTGGCGGCAATACCGAAAGCAGATGTGGTGGTCAGACCACTTGCAGATGGCGGCGAGGGAACTGTAACCGCTTTGGTAGAGGGCATGAATGGCACATATGAACATGTTGATGTAACAGGACCGATGGGACAAAAGGTGCACGCGACATATGGAGTACTTGAGGATGATACGGCTGTTATGGAAATGGCAGAAGCGTCGGGAATCACACTTGTTGAAGGTAAACCTGATCCGTGGAAAGCAACCTCATTGGGTGTGGGAGAGATGATATTGGATGCTGTTCACAAGGGCTGTCGGAATTTCATAATCGGAATAGGCGGAAGCGCAACCACTGAGGGTGGCATAGGAATGCTGACGGCGCTCGGCTATGAGTTTTATGATGAGGATGACAATATTCTTCCACCGGTATTTGGCTCGCTTGCAAGGGTAAAAAAGATCAAGGCTGACAAGGTTCCTGCAGAATTAAAGCAGTGTCATTTCAAAATAGCATGTGATGTTACTAATCCACTGTGCACAGAGCAGGGCTGCGTATACATTTTTGGAAAGCAAAAGGGCGTACAGGAGCATGAAAAGGCACAGATGGATAAAATGATGAGACAGTATGCAGACTGTGTTGAGGAGTATGCGGGAAAAAGATTTAGCGAGACACCGGGAGCAGGCGCTGCGGGAGGTCTTGGCTTTGCGTTTCTTTTTGGACTTGAGAACGTGGAGCTTAAATCCGGCATAGATATAGTGCTAAACGCAATACAGCTTGACAAGGAACTGAAAAATGCCGATATCGTAGTGACCGGAGAGGGCAGGCTTGATGGACAGAGCGCCATGGGAAAGGTGCCTGTCGGAGTGGCAAAAGCAGGCAGAAAAAACGGCTGTAAAGTAATCGCACTAGCAGGGAGTGTCACTGACGATGCAGTGGCATGTAATAAAGAAGGCATAGATGCGTTTTTCCCTATTATAAGAGGGGCAACAACGCTTAATGAGGCTATGGATATCAAAAATGCTCAAAAAAATATGAAAAACACTGCAGAACAAGTTTTCAGGCTTATTGACATCAGCTCGCTTATGGAATAATATATGTTAGTAAAATTGTGCGTGGTGCAGGGGCCGGATGAGATATAAAAGCCCCGTATATCATAGAATATTTAAATAAAAAAGGAGAAAAGCAATGGCTAAGGAGAAAAAATTAGTAGAGGCCATCACTTCCATGGAGGAAGATTTCACACAATGGTATACAGACGTTGTGAAGAAAGCAGAGTTGATGGATTATTCATCTGTAAAGGGATGTATGATCTTTAAGCCCAATGGTTATGCCATCTGGGAGAATATACAGAAAAATCTCGATGCAATGTTTAAAGAGACAGGTGTAGAGAATGTATACATGCCAATGTTCATTCCGGAGAGCCTGCTCCAGAAAGAAAAGGATCATGTTGAGGGCTTTGCACCTGAGGTTGCATGGGTCACACAGGGCGGACTTGAGACACTTCAGGAGAGACTTGCAGTAAGACCTACATCAGAGACACTTTTCTGCGAGCTTTTCAGCAAAACAGTACAGTCACACAGAGACCTTCCAAAGGTATATAACCAGTGGTGCTCAGTAGTGCGTTGGGAGAAGACAACACGTCCATTCCTCCGCTCATCAGAGTTCTTATGGCAGGAGGGACATACTGTTCATGCAACAGCCGAGGAGGCAGAGGCACGTACAGTACAGATGTTAAACATCTATGCGGATTTCTGTGAGAAATATCTTGCAATCCCTATGGTAAAGGGAAGAAAGACAGACAAGGAGAAGTTCGCCGGAGCAGAGGCTACATACACAATAGAGGCTCTCATGCATGACGGAAAAGCACTCCAGTCAGGAACCTCACACAACTTTGGTGACGGCTTCCCTAAGGCCTTCGGCATCCAGTACACAGACAAGGACAATAAATTACAGTACTGTCATGAGACATCATGGGGCGTTTCAACACGTCTTATCGGAGCTATCATCATGGTTCACGGAGATGACTCAGGACTCGTGCTTCCACCAAAGATTGCACCAACACAGGTTATGGTCATTCCAATCCAGCAGCAGAAGGACGGCGTCCTTGACAAGGCATACGACCTCAAGGACAAGCTCTCAAAGGATTTCCGCGTGAAAATCGATGCAACCGACAAGACACCTGGCTGGAAGTTCGCAGCACAGGAGGTTCAGGGAATCTCAACACGTATCGAGATTGGACCAAAGGATATCGAGAAAAACCAGTGCGTTATCGTTCGTAGAGACACAAGAGAGAAAATCGTTGTCTCACTTGATGAGGTAAATGAGAAGCTCGCAGAGGTACTTGAGACAATGCAGAATGACATGCTCGAGAAGGCAAAGGCATTCCTTGCAAGCCATATAAACGATGCACACGACTACAATGAGTTCAAGGCAATCGCAGAGACAAAGCCGGGCTTTATCCGTGCTATGTGGTGTGGAGACGAGGCCTGCGAGAACAAAATCAAAGAGGACACAACAGTTACAAGCCGTTGTATGCCATTTGGTGACCAGGAGCAGATTTCCGACGTATGCGTATGCTGTGGAAAGCCGGCGCATAAGCTCGTATACTGGGGCAAGGCATATTAAAAGGAGAAAATACAGATGCGCATAGATTTACCGCAGAATGTCAACTTCATAATAGACACGCTCTACGAGCATGGCTTTGAGGCATATGCGGTAGGTGGATGCGTGCGTGACAGTCTCCTTGGCAGGACACCGCAGGACTGGGATATCACCACATCTGCAAAGCCTGCGCAGGTCAAAGCGATATTTGACCATACGATAGACACAGGTATCCAGCATGGCACAGTTACGGTCATGCTGGAGCATGTGGGCTATGAGGTTACCACCTACAGGATAGACGGAGAGTACGAGGATGCACGCCATCCAAAGGAGGTCACCTTTACCTCCAATCTGAAGCTAGACTTAGAGAGGCGCGACTTCACAATCAATGCCATGGCATATAATCACAGGGCAGGGCTTGTCGATGAATTTGATGGCATAGGAGATTTAAAAGCACATGTGATCAGATGTGTGGGCTGTGCGCACGACAGGTTCAGTGAGGATGCACTCAGGATGTTTCGTGCGGTGCGATTTGCAGCCCAGCTTGGCTTTGATATAGAGGCACAGACTAAAGCAGCCATAAAAGAGCTTGCCCCTGCCTTGTCAAAGGTCAGCGCAGAGCGAATCCAGGTGGAGCTTGTGAAGCTTCTGACATCAGACCATCCGCAGATGATGAGAGATTTGTATGAGCTTGGACTCACAGCGGTATTCATGCCGGAGTTTGATGTGATGATGCAGACACCGCAGCACAATAAGCACCATATGTACAGTGTCGGTGAGCATACGCTTCATACCTTGGAGCATGTGCGAGCGGACAAAATCCTAAGGCTTACCATGCTGCTTCATGATGTGGCAAAGCCTGTGTGCATTACGACAGACGAGGAAGGCCAGAATCATTTCAAGAAGCATCCGGTTGTGGGAGCTGATATGACAAGAAAGATACTCAGGCGCCTTAAGTTTGATAACAGGACTACAGACTGTTGCTGTAAGCTGGTAAAAGAGCATGATGACCGTCCGGCCATCACGGAACGCAATGTAAGGCGTGCCATGAGCCGCATAGGAACAGAGCTTTTTCCGCTGTTGTTTGAGGTGAAAAGAGCCGATACACTCGGACAGAGCATGTATAAGCGCGCAGAAAAGCTTGAATACATCGCAGAATATGAGCGTGTATACAGGAAAATCCTCGCAGACCATCAGTGTGTATCCAAAAAGGAAATGAAAATAAATGGCAGCGACCTGATTAAAATGGGAGTAGAGCCGGGACCGAAGCTTGGCGATATCCTGGACAGACTTTATGAGCAGGTGCTTGATGACCCATCGCTCAATGAAGCACAAAAACTTAAAGAGCTTGCGAATAAAATAATAACCTCTCTCATATGATTAAAAAGCATCTGAATAGTTATGATGCATTAATCATATGAGGGGGGATTTTTTTGTATAATCAGCCGGAAGTGGCTTTGGAAAAATATGAGCTTACAGTAAGCAGGATAATAAAGGGCAGAGGAGCATATATATGTGATACAGGCATCGGGCAGAAGCTGCTCGTGCCGTACAGAGGGCATGAGCAAAGGGCATGCACCCTGCGGGATACGCTGGCATTTATCCAGAGAAACGGTATGGATGTGGAGCAGATATCACAGACAAAGGAGCAGTGTATCATATCGCGAGATAACTGTGAGGACGCATACATATTGAAGGATTACAGAGCAGGCAGAGAGTGCAGCACGGACAGCATAGATGATATGCGTGGCGGCAGCAGGGCATTAGCGCAGCTGCACAATATATTGGAAAAGTATCCTCTGCCTTCGGATATCGAGGTAGAAAGCCTGCACGAAAAATCTCAGCGCAAATGTGCGCAGATAGTAAAGCTTAAAAACTACATACTGCGTCGCAGCAAGACAAATGCCTTTGAACATCTGTTTTATGAATGCTATGAGAGATTCTTAGAGCAGGGGCAGAAATCGGCGGAAATATTGTGTGAGCTGGAAAATAGTAAAACGTCGGTTCCGATATACTGCCACGGAGCCTTCAACCAGCACAATGTCGTGTATACACAGTCCGGAAGATGGCTCCCTGTCAATTTCGAGACCATGCATCCGGGATATCCGGAAACTGATCTTGCGGAGTACATGCGCAAGATGCTCGAAAAAAATCACTGGGATACAGCGGTTGCAGATGCAATTCTTGACAGCTATTGCAGCGTAAGAAGTCTTGATGATACATCAATGAGACTGCTTCAAGCACTGCTTTTGTTTCCTGAAAAATTTTGTAAGCTCTGCAATCACTATAGCAACTCGCGCAAGTCATGGGTATGCGACCGTGATGTGGATAAGCTTGCACAGCTCATACAGCTAAGTGGGGAGCGCGAGGAGTATCTGCATGCCCTGCAAGCCATAGTGTAAGCAGTAATGCATATATATAGTGAATTTAATTGAAAAGTAAATGACTATGCGATATATTATTATTGTAGAAAAACGTTTAAAGCCAGCTATTAAAGGAAATACAGATGAAGAAATTTAAAAGATTATTTTGCATAGTATGCATGCTTGTGCTGTCACTTGCAGCATGTGGAAAACAGGACACGGATGATGGTGTAAAAAAATTCTATAACAGCATGAATGATACGACGGAGGCCGTGGGAGAAAGCACGCAGTCCGGTTTGAAAGCTGCTGCGGAGGAAAACGGAAAGTCCGTTAAGAAAAGTTCAGATATTCTCATAGTATCGGACATAAACAGTGCCAACGAGACGATCAGGGTATACAATTACTCGACAGGAGTGCAGTATCAGTATTACTATGGTCTGGCCACCGGCTTTTTCGACAAATATGGCAATCACATGTCAGTTTCAGACATACATCAGGGTGATGTGGTTGACATATCAGGGGCAGATTCAGACGGCAAGGCAAAGCGGATACAAAAATCCGATAAGGTGTGGACAAACGACGCAGTGACCAATTTTTCTGTGGATAAGAATAAGAGCGTGCTTGAAATCGGAAATAGCAGCTACAGGCTGGGGGAGCGCACCATGATATTTTCAGGCTCGGATGTCATAGATACTGACAGCCTAACGGCGCAGGATAAGCTGGCTGTTGTCGGGATTGACAAGGATATAGTGTCAATTTCTGTCACGACAGGGCACGGCACACTGCAGCTTAGCAATACATCGCTGTTTGAGGGCAGCTTTTTGCAGCTCGGAGACAGGATATTTGCAGAAATCACTAAGGATATGTCGCTTGATGTGCCGGAGGGCAGCTATACGCTCGCTGTGGCCAACAACGGCTGGGGAGGCAGCACGGATATTGAGATAAAAAGAGGCGAGACTACAAAGGTAAATTTAAATGATTTAAAGGGTGAGGGTCCTAAAAAGAGCAGCATCCTTTTCGAGGTTGACGTGCAGGGAGCAAAAATATATGTCGATGGCAGTGAAATCGACTATACGAGCCCGGTTGAGATAACATACGGAAAACACACGCTTAAGGTAACAGCCGATGGCTATGACACCTGGACGAGGACGCTTTACGTGAACTCAAAGGAGGCCACCATACAGATTACGATAAATGACGATACGGACAGCTCTGCAAACGATTCATCAGGTACCAAAACTAACAGCACCGGCAGTTCACAAGCCACCGCACAGACACCTTCCGAGACAGCCTCAGAGAGGGCTGATGAGAAGGACAATCAAAGTACATCTCAGGGCAGCACCACCGGCAGCTCGCAGAGTACAAATTCATCACGGGGAACCAACAATAAATCCTCTGACAGTTCCAGAAATAGTCTGACAAATAAGGACATATCCGATTATCTTTCAACATTAACCTCTTTATTAAGTTCAAAGTAAGGTTTTAAGAATGGTAAAAGTACATAAAAGCCTAGGAAATAGCGCATTTTCCTTGACAAACCCCATAAAAACAAGTATATATATTCTTGTAGGTAATTTGGGAATACAGCTCGAATTATATAAATTATGAAAATCCAGAGGAGGAATTTTATCATGAACAAAGCAGATTTAGTTGCAGCTATGGCAGAGAAGGCCGGAGTATCAAAGAAGGATGCAGAGGCATCTTTAAAGGCATTCACAGATGTTGTTGCAGAGGAGTTAAAGAAAGGTGAGAAGATCCAGTTAGTTGGATTCGGTACTTTCGAGGTATCTGAGAGAGCAGCAAGAACAGGAAGAAATCCACAGACTGGCGCTGAGATGACAATTGCAGCATCTAAGGCTCCTAAGTTCAAGGCTGGAAAGGCTTTAAAAGATTCTCTTAACTAATAAGTTAGACTATCACGGAGTAGAAGAATGGGTGAAGCCTTTAAGGCTCCGCCCATTTTTGGCTATATCCACTGAAATCAGGGTAATGGTTATGAATTGATTTATTATAGGTAAGACACAGAGGTAACAATGAGATTAGACAAATTTTTGAAGGTATCGCGTCTGATAAAGAGACGTACAGTGGCAAATGAGGCATGTGACGCAGGCCGTGTCACAGTAAACGGCAGACCGGCAAAGGCATCTGTAAATGTCAAGGTCGGAGACATAATAGAGATAGCATTTGGACAAAAGACAGTCAAGGTTAAGGTGTTAAATCTCCTTGACACAACAAAGAAGGAAGAAGCAAAAGATCTTTTTGAGTATATATAGGTTATATTTTCATGAATCCCGGCATATATTTACATATGCGATTCCACAGATGGCATGTATATGTGCGGCTGTCTATGGAGCATATTAAAAATTATGTGAGGGACAGGAAATGGAAGAAATATCAGGCACAAAGAGTCATAAGCTTATCTTGAATAATCGCAGAACAGGCAGCTTTACAGGCATTTTGGATGTGCTCTCCTTTGATGTGGGAGAGATACTTTTGGAGACGGAGCTGGGCATGCTTGACCTAAAGGGCAAGGATCTTCACGTAAACAGGCTAAACCTTGAGAAGGGAGAAGCCGATATAGAAGGTGAGATAGACATGATTACGTATTCGAAGGTACCGGAGGTGACCGGAAAGAAAGATAAAATGTTTGGCAGGATATTCAGATAAGCACCTAAGGAGGAATAATGAGTAAACGTCGTGCAAAGAGAAGGGGCGGAACTTTAAGTGTTTCCATCATAGTTATAGCATTTCTTGTGGTTATGGTAGTCCAGGTTGTGCAGCTAAAGCAGAAGGAATCTACATATGCCGCACAAAAAGCGGAGCTTGAGAAGCAGTATACTAAAGAATCGGAGCGTGCTGATGAGATAGAAAGCATGCAGCAGTATATGCAGAGTGACCAGTACATAGAGGATATAGCAAAGAGCAAGCTGGGGCTTGCGTATGACAATGAAATAATCTTCAAGGAAAAGGACAAATAATTTTTGAAGATATAGTTGCGCTTTTTCGTCAAAACCTTCATTTTTGACCACATATAATCGTTGAAAAAAGATGGAGGCAAAAAGATGAGGATTGCAAATTTAAAAAAGGCTGTGTGGGGGCTTATGGCATTTGCATCCACACTGGTGTGTGTGATGGATTGTTATCCGCTGATACCTGCAGTGTATGGAGTTTATTGTCTGAGCAGTGGGCATACGATTATTTTTTACATAGGATTAATTATTGGAATGGGATACTTTATATCGATACCGTCGATATGTAAGTATCTCTTTATTATTGCGGTGATTTACTTTGGGGAAAGGCTATTTGTGAGAAAAAGCAGTAAAAACGGATGTCTGACAACAGCCGTTGTAGCAGCTTGTGCCACGGCGGTGATGAATCTGTCGGTAACATTTCTGGGAAAGCCGTATACGGATGAGATAGTGTTGTCGGTAGCAGAGAGCCTTGTTGTGTTTTCGATGGCCTTTGTGCTTTGCAGAGCATGCGAATATTTAAGGGCTCTTGAGCACAATGAAAACCCGGTCATAGCAGGACTCCTGCCCGACAGGGAGGAGGCATTTGCCACAGCAGTTTCAGGACTTTCAGGCATTATTTCGACTGCAAACGTCATGGCTGTAAAATGTACGGCAGATAAAATCCCTGATGAGAGTGAGAAAATACAGCTTGAGGTGACAGGGAGACTTTGTGCATGCTGTGAGGGTTGCAGTGTGTGCTGGACAAGCGGGACTTCGATTTCCGACAGTATAAAAATGCTTGCTGATGCAGTGCGCAAACGTATGAAAACAGAGGAAATTGTGCAAAACAGATATGTGGATGGCTGCCCGCACTATACGCGCATGGTGGAAGCCGCCACAGAGGCATTTGCCCGTATTGAGCTAAATGAAGCCTGGTACAGGCGTCTCACGGAAAACAGACGCGTCATAGCCACACAGCTTGACGCTATGGCAGAGCTCATGGATAGCTGGTGCAGGGCTGAAAAATGTATTGATAAAAAAAGAAGGCTGCGTCTTACAAGAGTTTATGTATATACAAAAGAGGCTGGTATACAGGTGGAAAATGCCCATATTTATGAGAACGCAAGGCAGCAGGTATGTATAAAGGCAGATGTCTGCACCAAGATAGATGGTGGGATTGAAATTTCAAAGTATGTGCAGGCGGTTTCACGTGCCATGGGAGTGAAGCTCAGGCAGGCACATGGGACAGTTTCAATAATATCCGATGAGAGGACATCTATTGTGCTTTACGAGGAGAATCAGTTCTATGCACTTTCGGGGGTGGCGACCAAAAAGAAGACTGGCTCTCAGGCAAATGGCGACAGTTGCAGCATGTTTCAGCTGGATGATGGCATGTATCATGTATGTGTATCCGATGGCATGGGCTCGGGCAAGCAGGCGCAGGCCGAGAGCACGCTGGTGGTGGATTTGCTTGAAAAGCTTTTGGAGGCCGGCTTTAGCAGGGAAAGTGCCCTAAAGCTGATGAACTCTGCCATGGTCATATCGGCGGGTGAGGAGTCCTATTCCACGGTTGATTTTGCCACAATAGATATGTACACAGGTGAGCTTGAGCTTACCAAAACAGGCGCTGCACCGTCATTTATCAAATCGGGGAAACAAGTAAGTGTTATAGAAAATGAATCACTCCCGGCAGGGGTCGATGTCTGGCAGGAGAGCAAACATTCAAAAAATACACTTCAAAGTGGCGATTTCCTTGTCATGGTAACGGATGGTGTGCTAGAATATCTGCATGTAAAGGACAGACAGGGGAAGCTTATGGATATCATCGCAGGCGTCAAAAGTGACAATGCAGGCGTGATGGCGCAGGAAATTCTGGACAGGGTGCTGCTTGACACAGGTGGATACGCCATGGATGATATGACTGTAGTTGCAATAGGAATCTGGGAAAAATAATGATTAGACGGACAAAAGAATATATTCTGGAAAACAAAATGATAAAAAATCACAGCACGGTGCTTGTTGCGCTGTCGGGCGGTGCGGATTCGGTCTGCCTTCTGCTGTTGTTAAATGAGATAAAAAGACAGTGCACAGATGAGCTTGATTTTGCGCTGGAGGCAGTACATGTGGAGCATGGCATCAGAGGAGCCGAGAGCAGGGAGGATGCGAGGTTTGCGTCAGATCTCTGCGAGAGGCTTAACATACCGTGCCATGTGCATTCTGTGGACGTACCGCAATATGCAGCAAGTCATGGACTCGGACTGGAGGAGGCCGCCAGGATATTGCGCTATGAAGCGTTTGAAAAGGAAGTCGCCAGGATATTGCGCTATGAGGTGTTTGAAGAGGAGGCAGGCAGATATCCTTGCGAAACTGCCTATGCAGCAGACAAAAAGCAGGGTAACAGCAGGCAGGCAGTCGTTGCAGTTGCGCACCATATGGAGGACAACGCAGAGACAGTTCTTTTTCAGATGCTTCGCGGAAGCGGAGCGAAGGGGCTATCTGGCATGCATCCGGTTTCCGTGAAGAACGGTGTCACCTATATCAGGCCGCTTTTATCAGCAACACGCGCACAGATAGAGGAATATCTAAAGGAAAACGGACAGGCTTTTGTCACCGATGCCACAAACACTGACACAGCCTACTCCAGAAATAAGCTGCGCCATGATGTGTTTCCACTGCTTTTGCAGATTAATGACAGGGCGATTGAGCATATCAATGAGAGTGCAGGACAGCTTGCGGTGATGAATGATTTTTACGAGCAGCAGCTAAAAGAGGCGTGTGACAGCATGGTTTCAAAAAAAGAAGGCAGGGTGATACTTGAAATCAGTCGCTTTGAGAGTCTGCATCCGGCATTAAAAAGCGGAGTGGCGCGCGAGTGTATACATCTGGCATCAGGGCGGCTCAAGGACATCACGAGCACACATATCAGTGCACTTGTGAAGCTTGCAGGGCAGCAGTCGGGCAGAAAAATCAATCTGCCATATGGAATTATTGCGGAAAAATCATTTGGCGAGGTGATACTCTTCGCCGAAAGGTGTGACGATGAAAAAGAAGAAATTCACATTACGCAAAAAGAGCTTGAGGCACTTAGTGCCACGGGAGCGCAAAAAAACATAAAGCTTTCGGCAGATGGCTCGTATGTCACACTTTGTATACAAGATTTTAATGGTAAAATGGACGAAATTCCCAAAAAACCATATACGAAATGGTTTGATTATGATAAGATGAAGAAAGGCTTTGAGATAAGAACAAGAAAAGCCGGTGACTATATAATTGTGGATGACGAGGGCCATCATAAGAAGCTGAAGCAGGTATTTACAGGTGATAAAATTCCGGCACAGCAGAGAGCGGGGCTGTGGCTTATAGCCCATGAATCACTGGTGCATGCCATTATCGGATACAGATCCGGCTGCAGCGCACTTGTCACACCACAGACAGGAAAAGTACTTAAGATCACATTTTACGGAGGAAAACAAAATGGATTTTTCAAAAAAATATGATATTTCGGTTTACCTGACAGAGGAGCAGCTCAATAAGCGTATTGCAGAGATTGGAGCGCAAATCACAGAAAAATACAGGGGACAGTCAGTATATCTCATTTGCATACTCAAGGGCTCAATATTCTTTACCACTGAGCTTGCAAAGAGAATTGATTTGCCTATGACTATGGATTTCATGTCGGTATCCAGCTATGGCTCAGGCACAGAGTCATCAGGCGATGTCAAGATTAAAAAGGACCTTGAGCATTCTATCGAGGGAGAGAATGTCATCATCATAGAAGACATCATTGATTCGGGAAATACTCTTAGCAGGCTTTCAAAGCTCCTTGCCAAAAGAAACCCGAAGAGTCTCACAATCTGTACACTTTTGGACAAGCCTGAGCGCCGTGTGGTTGATGATGTAAATGTAGACTACGTGGGCTTTGTGATTCCTGATAAGTTTGTGGTAGGCTATGGCCTTGACTATGATCAGAGGTTCAGAAATCTGCCTTACATCGGCTTCGTCGAGGGCGAAATAAAATAAAAAGGAGAAGTAAATTGAATAAACAAAAAAGCGGTATGCGCGGAATAGGCGTATACATTATCATTGTATTTGCAGTAATCTGCATCTGGTACTGGCTGAGCGCCGGGGCTACATCAAACTCTTACACACAGAGTCAGTTCGAGAAGGATCTTGACAAGAATCAGGTGAAGAGCGTAAAGGTAGTGCAAAACAGGGAGATACCGACAGGAAGTCTGGAGGTGAAGTTCAAGGATGGCACATCAAAGGTGCTTTATGTATCAGATGTAAACAATATCGAAAAGACCATGACAAAAGCAGGGTACACCGACTATACAGTTGCGGATGTTCCGGCTGAGAGCTGGATTATGACACTGCTTCCGTATCTTTTGGTATTCGGAGCCATGTTCATACTCTTTGCAGTGATGAACAACAACGCAGCAGCACAGGCCGGCGGTGGCAAGATGATGAACTTCGGCAAGAACCGTGCGAAGCTCACCACACAGGAGGAGAACCATATCAAGTTTTCCGATGTAGCAGGCTTAAAGGAGGAAAAGGAGGAGATTGCGGAGATAGTTGATTTCCTTCGTGATCCGGGAAAATACACCAGACTTGGAGCAAGAATCCCAAAGGGTGTCCTTCTTGTAGGACCTCCGGGAACAGGTAAGACTCTCCTTGCCAAGGCAGTAGCCGGAGAGGCAGGGGTACCGTTTTTCACCATTTCAGGATCTGATTTCGTGGAGATGTTCGTCGGAGTCGGAGCCTCACGAGTGAGAGATTTGTTTGAGGATGCCAAGAAAAATGCGCCTTGTATTGTATTTATCGATGAGATTGATGCAGTAGCCAGACGCCGTGGCACAGGAATGGGCGGCGGACACGACGAGCGTGAGCAGACATTGAACCAGATGCTTGTCGAGATGGATGGCTTTGGTGTCAATGAGGGCATTATCGTCATGGCAGCCACAAACCGTGTGGATATACTTGACCCTGCTATCATGCGTCCGGGACGTTTCGACAGAAAGGTTGTAGTAGGCAGACCGGATGTGGGCGGCAGAGAAGAAATTTTAGGTGTCCATGCCAAGAAAAAACCTCTTGCAGAGGATGTAGACTTAAAGCAGATTGCACAGACTACAGCAGGCTTCACAGGTGCAGACCTTGAGAATCTGATGAATGAGGCAGCAATCCGTGCAGCGGGCGAAAACAGAGAATATATCACACAGGATGATATCAGAAAATCCTTCGTCAAGGTTGGTATCGGAGCTGAGAAGAAGAGCCGTATCATCTCTGACAAGGAAAAGCGCATCACAGCCTACCACGAGGCAGGGCATGCAATCCTTTTCCATCTGCTTCCGGATGTGGGACCAGTATACACAGTTTCAATTATCCCTACAGGAGCAGGCGCAGCAGGCTATACCATGCCTCTGCCTGAGAAGGATGAGATGTTCAACACAAAGGGACGTATGCTTCAGGAAATCGTAGTAGACTTAGGCGGTCGTGTCGCAGAGGAACTTGTGTTTGACGATATCACCACAGGTGCATCACAGGACATCAAGCAGGCTACAAAGCTTGCGCGCGAGATGGTTACCAAATACGGTATGTCAGACAATATCGGCCTTATCTGCTATGCCGATGATGAGGAGGAGGTCTTCATCGGACGAGACCTCGCCCATGCAAAGAACTACAGCGAGGGCATAGCATCGGCAATCGATGTCGAGGTAAAGCGCATCATCGACGAGTCGTACGACAAGGCAAAGAGCATGATAGCAGAGTACCGCGATGTGCTTGACAGATGTGCAGCACTTCTTCTTGAGAAGGAGAAAATCACAAGAGATGAGTTTGAAGCACTGTTTGACGAGGACAGCAAAACAACAGTTGAACATAATGTTTAAAAAATAGCTATGCTTTTATGCAGAATGACTATATGAAAAATATTGAATATGACTAAAGAACTATACAAATTGCATAAAAACAAACCGCGATTTTTATGCAATTTGTGAACACTTATCGTTATAACCGTGATATTATAATAACCGTAAAAACCCCCCAATACATTATATAGTTTTTGCTATACCCCATAGTAAAAATACCTTCTCCTAAAAGGCAGCCGATCGTAGGCTGTCTTTTTTAATTTCTATATTATAGCTACAAAGTAAGGGATTGTGTGCCCGGGATGGTGCTTTGGTGGTGGATTGATGCCCTTACTGGAGCGCATAGCGAAGTTGCTTAGAGTCTGTCAGAATTATGCTTAGAGGAGCAGAAATGCCCGGCCATGGACGGCTGGGCAAGGCGTTATGCGCCATGGACGGCGCATAAAAGCCGGTTTCGTCAGTCATAGAAAGATTAAAAGCATAATTCCTACAGACTCTTAGCAGCGTAGCGTAGCGAAAGCGAGGGCATCAATCCACCACCAAAGCACCGTCCCGGGCGCACAATCCCCGTATTAAAGAAAATAATTTGGTTACGATAAAATATGCTTGCATAATCACATATGTTGTGATAAACTATGCAAGTATCGTAATTGAATACATGGGCAGATTCCCGAGTGGCCAAAGGGGACAGACTGTAAATCTGCTGCAACTTGCTTCGATGGTTCGAATCCATCTCTGCCCATTAAAAAACCTCAAGTCGTATGACTTGAGGTTTTTGTGTTATTCTGAAATTATCATTTAATCGGCCTGCGTCCCGGTGTCGGTAAGCACAGACTCCCATGCCATCGTATCAGGCCAGTCCTTTGTATCAAAGCCATCACGGATACATCTGCTGTAGTAGTCCAGCTTGTTTCGTATCGGCGAATCATCTGTGAATCTTGCATCATCATAGATGCCGTTAATATAATCATCTATCGCGGTTCCGAATATTTCAGAGCGGTCCTCTGTTGCAAAGGTCATGCCGTAGGAATCAATGAAATACCCGGATATGTGGCTCGATGGATCATCCGGATTGTAGTTTGCGTAGCTGTCATCATAGGAGAAGCTGTCAGGATTAAAGCTGTTCCATTTCCCCTCAGAAAACTCGCTCTTTTCATCGTAGGTGTGTATGAATGTAAGTCTCTGGTCAATCAGATGGGAAATCTCATGGCCTACAGTGTAGCTGAAATCCCAGCTGTAGTTGCAGTTTAGAACCATCACATTGTGGTTGTTTATTATATTTACGAAGCCACTTGGCTCATTTATCATATCTGAGTGGCCTGATGAAATATCACCGCACAGATAGATTCGCATGCCTCTTATATCGCCATAACACAGCTGTGTGAAAAAGTCATCAGGGAAACAGCCAAGTATTTCCTCAAGCGAATCCAGAGCGACCGACAGCTTATCCTTGTTCTTAAATTGATGGATATCGTAGTAATCAATTCTCTTTGGCACCTCAGGCCCGAAATATATGGAAAAGCCGTATTTCTGTTCAAGCGCTGTGATACGTGCATTTATGTCGGATAAATCACCCCAGTCATATGAAGCGGTGTCGGGGATCAGAGTGACCTCATCGCCGTATGTATTGTAGTCAGAATCCTTCCCGGCCTCTTCCATAGCCTCCTGATTTTCATCGGTACTGTCAGATGGGTCTATGGCAGAATATGGGGATACATATGAGCCATCATCGCGTAAGGCCTGTAGCAGTGTATCACAGTCATTGTATGACGTGATTTCGGCTTTGCTGTCATTCTTGCCCTTGTCGAGTGACCAGATGAGAATTTCCGGGTTGCACTGCGCTGTGTACAAAAGCATCATCACACAGTTTGCATCAGGCAGATATACCGAGTTGGCAGAACAGTAGGTCTTGGTATCGGCTGCCGCAGAGTCGGATGAGCTGTCGGACATTTTGCCTGTGCTTCGTGTTGCCAGGTTGTATGAAAAGGATGAACTGACACCGGTGGCGGGTGAATATTTATAGTAACTGATGATGTTGTCCGAGGATAAATCCTGGCATCGTATGAGCATGTCACCATCCTCTGCCAAAGTCACATCCACCACATCCGGCAGTGAAAAAAAGCTGTTTTCTCCATCGGATGAATGATAGTTCCAAATATTGTTGGCAGTATCTGCCTCGATTAAAAAGCCCTTTGAGTCGACACATGACATGGAAAAACTTTGTCCTTCGTAGGTTGAAAGCACTGTGTTATCGTCAAGCCTTATATCAGAGACTGCATATTTGTAGGTATCGGGTGTGACACCTGACACGAGAGCGTATTTTCCGTCAGCGGAGGTGGCAATCTGTGAGACATCATAATAATTGCCGGGATTCGGCACATCGCCATCATCAGAATCTGATGTATCGCAATTGCCATCATAGTCCTCAGGATTATATTTGCAGGTTTTTATCTCCTTTAAATCCTTATCATAGATTGTTGCCCTGCCGGCATCGGAATTGATGAGCCAGAGTCGGTCACCTTTTATCATGTAGTCATCACAGTCGGTTTTGTCGTGAGTGAGGCTTGCCGTGATTTCATTGGACCAGGGATTATATACATCAAATGAATACTGAACAGATTGATCATCGGTCTCTATGATGGAATTATTGTAGCTGCCCTGTCCTACCATAAGGATGTTATCACCAAACTGTCTTGTATCATTGTACGGCTGCCCCTCAAAGGCGACATTGTGCAGGATAGACAGATTGCTGCTTCCTTTAACACTTGTGGCATCCTCCCAAAACGCAGGTGATTTGTGCAGAATAGCCTGCTTTTGTGCGGGACTCTTAAATAGATAAGAGACATCCGAAAAAGAGCAGGCTGTCATGGAGATTGCACTGAAAAATACCAGCGAATATGTAATTAAAGTGGTTACATGTTTGCGTTTGAACAATTTTGACTCCTTTGGAAGGTGGTGTATATGCAGGCTATTCCTCAGCAGCATGTGCGGTGGAAACTCGTGCAGTAGATTCTCTTTCAATCAGCATCGGACGTAGCTGTGTGCGGCTGATTGGAATATGGTGAATGAGCGAATTCAATATAATATATGCACAGCGGCCCAGATCATTACGCTCCTGTCTGATAGTGGTAAGAGGAGGGGTAAGGGCTGCGGCAAACTTGACATCGTCAAAGCCTACCACACTTATATCATTTGGCACATTGAAGCCGTGCATCTGGCACTCTAAGATAACACCCTTTGCTATAGTGTCGCTTCCGCAGAGGATAGCGGTGGCACCTGCTGCAATAAAATTTGAAACGTAATACTGTGCGGTTTCAGGAATATAGTAGCCGTGTCCCATGAGCTCCGGGTAGATTTCAAGACCGGCATCGCGCATAGAGTTTTCAAAGGCTTCCTGACGCTGATCTGAAACCAGGGAAAAAAGAGAACCATTGATAAAGGCAATCTTTTTATGACCCAGATTGTGCAGATGCTTTACAGCCATGTCAATGCCCTCGTAGCTGTCGGTGCCTACATAGGCTACATTGGGATTGTTTTCTATATAGTTATCAAACAAAACGGTAGGCATTGTAGTATTTTTGAGCTGCTGCATCCATTCATCGTGAAGAGCAAAACCTACCAGAAATGCGCCACAATAGCCATTCTTTAATATATATGTATCATATTTTTCTTCTGCCTGAAGCTGAGGTGTGACAGGGATGATGTCCACGTCCCATTTGTGCTTAAAAGCATTCTGTTTGAAACCAAGCACTACATCATATCCGAACTCATCGATAGACTCGTAGTTCATATTTTCAATAAACAGAGCCAGCTTGCGGTTTTCTACCTTTCTGGAGCGCTTTGTGCTGTAGCCCATTTCGACAGCAGTGTCTAAAACTGTCTGACGAAGCTCCTCACTTATATCGCTGGCACCATTTAATCCCTTTGAAACAGTGCTGATTGACACGCCCAGCCGGGCGGCAATATCCTTAATAGTAGCCATAGTATTTGTCCTTTCTTATGTGATAATTAAATTATACATTTACTATCAGAAATAGGCAATATTTTCTGTAATAAATTTTTCGAAAAAAATCTTCGAAACTGTGGTAATAACTACCAAAAAATGAATGTAAATTACGTGAAAAATGGCAAAAATGAGTTTAAAACCACTAAAAAGATTGACAAATCTGACAATAGGAAATAAAATAATCTCAGATACGAAAAAAATAGAAAATTTTAGGAAAGAGGAATGGTAATTTGGAGGCCAGAGAAAATCTCAGAGGCTCCGGAATACTTCTTTCAATCTCGAGTCTGCCGTCACCATATGGTATAGGTACTCTTGGGAGAGAGGCTTACAATTTTGTTGATCTCCTTGGTGATTTGAAACAGAAGTACTGGCAGGTTCTTCCGGTTGGCCCCACCATATTTGGCGATAGTCCATATCAACCATCATCAGGCTGTGCGGGCAATATCTATTTCATAGATTTAGATAAGCTGGTAGATGAGGGGTTGTTAGAGAAGGAAGAGATCCTGGGGTATAACTGGGGCACAGACGAATCAGAAATTGATTATGCAGCATTACATCAGAACAGATGCAGGATTTTACAAAAAGCGTTTGAAAGATTTGATACAAATGCACAAGAGTTTCAGGATTTTGTAAAAAAACAGTCGGAGTGGCTTGAGCAATATGCATTATTTATGACACTGAAAACCGACAATTTATACAAAAATTGGAGCGAGTGGCCAAGCGAGTATAGAAATCCGCAAACGGTTGCGCTTGAAAAGTACCAAAAAAAGAATTATAATACAATTACTTTTTGGAAGTTCTGTCAATATAAATTCTTCGAGCAATGGGAGGATTTAAAAAATTATGCTAACTCAAAAGGTGTCTACATAATAGGCGATATCTCATTCTATGTAGGATATGACAGTGTAGATGTGTGGGCAGAGAGACAACTCTTTATGATGAGCGCAAACGATACACCAGAGTATGTTGCAGCTGCCGGTCCTGATAAGTATTCAGAGAGCGGACAGGTGTGGGGCAATCCGATGTATGACTGGGATGCCATGAAGGAGGACAACTTCTCATGGTGGAGAAAGCGAATGCGTGTATGCAGAGAACTTTTTGATATTGTCAGGATTGATCATTTCGCAGGAATTGTGAAAGCATATGCGGTACCGTACGGACAGGATAAGAGCCTATCCGGGAAATGGTTCAAGGGACCGGGACGCAGGCTTGTCAATGCAATTAACGAAGAGCTTGAAGGGGTTAATGTAGTGGCTGATGATTATACATCAGCAAGCCTTTTACCGGGAGTGAAAAAACTCCTTGCAAAATCTGGCTGGATGGGAACTAAGGTCATGATGTTTGCTTTTGATGGTGATCCGACAAACGAATATCTGCCACACAATTATACCGATTCACATGTAGTTGCATATATTGGCACACATGACAATGAGACGATAGTTGGTTCATTCAGTGACAAGACAGATTATGAGCTTGCTTATCTGTATGAGTATCTGAATATTGAAAATAAATCACAGGTTCCAAATGCTCTTATCAGGGAGCTGTATCACAGCACCGCAGAGCTGGCGATAGTCCAGATGCAGGATATATTAGAGCTTGGAAATGAGGCAAGGATGAATTATCCTTCGACAGTCGGACATAACTGGAGATGGCGCATGACAAGTAAGCCACACAGATTGGACAACGAAAAGATAGCCTGGATTAGAAACATTGCGGTGGTTTACCGCAGATAATTAATTTGATATAAGTTGCACGGCAATTTATATATATACTTTTTTACATTTTATATTCAAAAAGGAGAGGAAGATATGAAGAAGAAAGTATTAGCATCTTTACTTTGCGCTTCTATGGTAGCAACAATGTTTGCTGGATGCGGAAGCGGCAACGGAGGAAATGGAACAGAGAAAGCCGACAAGAAGGACGGCGGTAAGGAGACCATTACAGTAATGGGACCTGCAGAGGATTTAGACGATGCACAGGGCGCTTGGCTTAAGACAGAGTGTGAGGCATTCGCTAAGGCAAATCCTGATTTCAACATCGAGTTCAAGTATGTTACATCATCTGAGAGTGATGCAAAGGACGTTGTTACAAAGGATCCTAAGGCAGCAGCTGATGTTTACATGTTTGCAAACGATCAGCTTGAGCCATTAATTAAGGCTAATGCTATTGCTAAGTTAGGCGGAGATACAGCAGAGTATGTTAAGTCATCTAACTCAGAGGCTATGGCTGCAACAGTTACATATGATGGAGACATCTACGCAGTTCCTTATACATCAAACACATGGTTCATGTACTATGACAAGAGAGTCTTCTCTGAGGATGATGTAAAGAGCCTTGATACAATGCTTACAAAGGGTAAGGTTTCATTCCCATTTGATAATGGCTGGTATCTCAATGCATTCTATGCAGCAAACGGATGTACAATCTTTGGAGATGGAACAGACAAGGCTGCCGGATATGACTTCAGTGGAGATAAGGGTACAGCAGTTACAAACTACATCGTAGATTTATTTGCAAATCCAAACTTTGTAATGGATAACAATGAGGGATCACTTGGTCTTGCTGGACTTAAAGATGGTTCTATCAACGCTTACTTCAATGGTAACTGGAACTATGACAAAGTTAAAGAGGCACTTGGTGAGGAGAACGTTGGTGTTGCAGCTCTTCCTACAATCAATATTGGTGGAAAAGACTGCCAGTTAAAGGCATTCTTAGGATCTAAGGCTATCGGTGTTAACCCTAACTGCAAGAACCAGGAAGTAGCAGTTAAGCTTGCAGCATTCCTTGGCAGCGAGGACGCACAGCTTGCTCACTTCAAGTTAAGAGGACAGGCTCCTGTAAACAAAGATCTTGCAACAAACGAGGAAGTTGCAGCAGATCCAGTAGCAGCAGCTATGGCTAAGGTTTCATCTGATTGTTCAGTAGCACAGCCTATCATTGATATGTCAGGTTACTGGGATGCAGCTACACCATTCGGTGATGCTTTCCAGAACGGTGCAGAAGGTCAGATTACAAAGGACAATGCAGCTCAGAAGACAGAGGACTTCAATACTCAGCTTAATGATTCTCTTAAATAATTAAGTAGATCAGATTATGATTCCAAGGTTCCGGGTAGCCGGAATCTTGGAATAAATTAGTTTAAAGGATTGGCATATATAATGCATGCCAGGAGGAAAAGTATGTTAGGAGCAAACAAAAAGAAAAAAGTTTCGGAATTTGCTACTCCGTATACTGTTGGCAATGCCCTCACAAAAGGCGGAGCTACAGTTAAGCTATCGGCACTCGTAATGGGACTTGCCAATATGGCTCATAAGCAGATTATAAAGGGTCTGATTTTTCTTGCTATAGAGATTGCATATATAGCATATATGGTTAGCGCTGGTGCTTATTACATTTCCATGCTGCCTTCACTTGGCTGGAGAAAGCAGGAAGAGGTATTTAATGAGCAGAAGCAGATTTATGAATATGTTGCGGGCGACCAGTCAGTATTATTACTGTTATATGGCGTCATAACAATTGCCATCACAGTATTATTTATTTACATGTGGTGCGAGAATTTAAAGAGCGGATATAAGGCAGAATGCCTTTCAAAAGCTGGAAAAGAAATCAATTCTTTTGGCAAAGATGTCAAGGATTTATTTGATAAAAACCTACATAAGACACTTATGTTTCTCCCACTTATGGGAATATTTGTTTTTACCGTTTTACCATTGCTGTTCATGATTCCAATGGCCTTTACAAATTATTCGGTAAAGGGTGATCATCTGGTATTGTTCGACTGGACAGGCTTCGCTTCATTCGGACAGGTGCTTGGACTTGGTGGTAAGCTTGGTAAGATATTCTGGAGAGTACTTGGATGGACAATCTGCTGGGCTGTATTTGCAACCTTCCTTTGTAACTTCCTTGGACTCATTCTTGCTATCGTTATCAATCGTAAAGAGACACATTGCAAGGCTTTCTGGCGTACATGCTTTGTTATCTCAATTGCGGTACCGCAGTTCGTATCACTCCTTGTAATGAGACAGATGTTCCAGCCACAGGGTGCTGTTAATAACCTGCTTTTGGAGTGGGGCTGGATTGATAACCCGCTTCCATTCTGGACCAACACTATGTGGGCGAGAGTTTCTGTTATTCTCATCAACTGCTGGGTAGGTATTCCGTATACCATGCTTCAGGTTACAGGTGTATTACAGAATGTGCCTTCAGAGCTTTATGAGGCTGCAAAGATTGATGGTGCAAACGCAGCACAGATCTTCTTTAAGATCACACTCCCATATATCATGTTTATCATGGGACCATATATCATCACACAGTTTACCGGAAATATCAACAACTTCAACGTTATCTACCTGTTATCAGCAGGAAAGCCTACACCTGTCGGAGACAGTGCAGGAAAGACGGACCTTCTGGTTACATGGTTGTACAAGCTGACTATTGATAATCAGGAGTACAATATCGGTGCCGTTATCGGTATCCTCACATTCATTGTACTTTCTATCGTAGCGCTTGTTACATACAGAAATACAAAATCATACAAGGATGAGGAGGGATTCATGTAATGAGTAGTGTAGCAAAAGCAAAAAAACCTATGTCTGCCGGACGTGCTAAGAAAGTAGCAAAGAATTCCCTTGTTCATATCATTCTTGGAATACTTGCTGTAGTATGGCTGTTCCCAATTTTCTGGATTATTATGACAAGCTTTAGAGCTGAGAGTGGTGCTTATACAAAGTACTTCTTCCCACATGGCCTTACATTTAGCAACTATACAAGGCTGTTCACAGAGACTACACTGTTGAACTTCCCGAGAGCATTTTTTAATACACTGTTTATTTCAGTGATCTCATGTATCATTTCAACAGTATTTGTACTTTCTGTTGCGTATAGTATGTCACGACTGAGATTTAAGATGCGTAAGCCTTTCATGAATCTGGCTATGATTCTTGGATTGTTCCCAGCCTTCATGTCAATGGTTGCAGTATACTTTATCTTAAAGGCTATCGGACTTACAGATGGCAGTATGCTTCGAATTTCATTGATTCTGATTTACTCAGCAGGAGCAGGAACAGGCTTCTATATCGCAAAGGGATTCTTTGATACTGTGCCTAAGTCTCTTACTGAGGCGGCTATCCTTGACGGATGTACACAGTTCCAGGTATTTTACAAGGTTATCCTGCCACTCAGTAAGCCAATCGTAGTATATACAGTACTTACAGCATTCCTTGCTCCATGGCTTGATTTCGTATTTGTAAGGGTTATCGTTGGTCCAAACGACAAGTATTGGACAGTATCTCTTCTCCTTTACAACATGCTTGAGAAAGAGTTTATAAACGGATGGTTCACAAGATGGGCTGCTGCTGCAGTTATTGTATCAATACCTATCTCAATACTTTTCGTCATCATGCAGAGATTCTACGTGGATGGACTTACAGGAGCTGTCAAAGGCTAATTTGGTTTTATTTAGGCCGCTGCACTTTTGTGCGGCGGCTTTTGGTTTATATAGATGGCAAATTTTGGGGTGTGTGGCAAACTTAGCACTTTCAGGTTGTGTGGTGCCGGCATGGCACACAGTATATTCCTCAGGAAAATATGAAGTCAGCCACGGGCTTTCTTCGCTGCTTGGATTTGGAGAGATGAGGTGTGTGGCTTGTTTGTGGGGCATGGTACCCCGTGGCAGTTCATATTTTTCTTCGGAACACACTGTGTACCCTCCGGCCGTAGGGTACCGTGTGCTAAGTTTGTTGCTACCTTGTGAAAGATGTGAGAATGTGTGTAGTGGTTTTGTAGATACAAATTTGCTCAGAATTTAGTTTAGAAAATAAGAAAAGGAGTGCGTATGATTAATAATAAAATAGGCGGCCGCAATATGGTTGGCAGGGCTGTGAATAGATTGGCGGGCAGGTTGACTGCTGTGGCATTGACGGCAGCTATGGCGGTGTCGATGCTTGCGGGATGTGCTGCGGGTGGAAAGAATACCGAGACGGCAGCAAAGAAGGAGTACAAGCCTTCTGCTATGGAGCAGATGAATGCGAAAAATGATCCTAATGTGATTCAGGACAATTACAGGACCTGCTATGAGGTGTTTGTATACAGCTTTTTTGACAGTGACGGTGATGGCATTGGGGATTTAAAGGGACTTACAGAGAAGCTTGACTATATCGAGGGACTTGGCTGCAATGAAATCTGGATGATGCCTATTATGCCTTCTCCTTCATACCACAAGTATGATATTACGGATTATATGAATATTGACAAGCAGTATGGTACTCTGGATGATTTTGATGCGCTTATTACGGAGTGTCACAAGCGAAACATCAATGTGATTATTGACTTTGTAATAAATCACACATCTAACGAGCATCCGTGGTTTAAGGCAGCTGCTGATTATATCAAGTCGCTTCCTGATGGGGCAGAGCCGGATTCTTCGGAATGTCCTTATGTTGATTACTATAATTTTAGCAAAACCAATACCGGAGGCTACAACCAGCTGCCGGGCACGAATTGGTATTACGAGTCACAGTTTGTAGACAGCATGCCTGACCTTAACCTGCAGAGCGAAGCTGTAAGAGGGGAGATTGACAAGGTTACATCCTTCTGGCTTGACCGCGGCGTAGATGGCTTTAGACTGGATGCTGTGATTTATTACAATAATAATAACCAGACTGAGACTATAGATGACCTCACATGGCTTGTAAACAATGTGAAGAGCAAAAAGGCCGATGCTTATATGGTTGGTGAGGGCTGGACTACATACAGAGAGTATGCGAAGTACTATAAGAGTGGAATTGACAGTATGTTCAACTTTGATTTTTCACAGCAGGATGGGTATATTGGAAAGGTGTTAAATGGTGCAGCAAATCATGGTGCCAGCACATACGGCAATGCTTTGGTTGATGTGGAAAATGAGATAAAGAAGTATACAGACTCATACATTGATGCACCGTTCTATACAAATCATGATATGGGACGCAGCGCAGGATACTACAACGGAGATAATGCCGAGGAGAAAACCAAGATGGCGCAGGCTATGAATCTTCTTATGCCCGGAAATGCTTTTCTGTATTATGGAGAGGAAATCGGCATGAGAGGCACAGCCAATGATGAGACGAAGCGTCTTGCCATGAGATGGAGCGGGGATTCAAAAGCTAAGGGAATGTGTGTGGGACCTCAGAATGCAGAAGAAACCGAGCAGACATATGATACCCTTGATAAGCAGATGGAGGATCCATACTCTATTTACAACTTTGTGAAGCAGACAATATCAATAAGAAATGCTTTCCCGGAGATAGCACGAGGTACAAATACCTTTGAAAAGGATCTGTCAAATGATAATGTGTGTATATTCACAAGAGAGTACAATGGTGAGAAAGCAGTGCTTATGTTTAATCCATCAAAGGATGAAGCAAGTGTGGATGTGTCATCGCTTGGAGTAAATGATGCTGTTGCAATGCTTCAGACTACAAAGAAAGCACCGTCATATAAGGATGGAACGGCAAAGCTGCCGGCGTATTCGGTGCTTGTTTTGAAGTAAAATTATTAAATTATATAATTAAATTGAGGGATGATTTTTAAAGCGTGCGCAATTATACAATTGCGCACGCTTATTTTAATAGATTTTGACATTTTGCATAATTTGTGAGTTTTAAGTTGAGATAATAATGACGTAGCATTAATTATTAAAAAAATGTAATATTTTAATATCAAAAAAGGAGGATTCATATATGAAGAAAATTAGAAAAGGAGCACTATGCTGTATTCTGTTACTTGCGATAATTATTTCGTCAATTCCAATGAATAAAGAAATTATCAAGGCGTCATCAGATTCGTATCTTAGTGTGCGAGGAGTGGATTTATCAAGCATAATAGCATTTGAAAAATCAGGACAGAAATTTTATTACGAAGATGGAAAACAAGGGGATATTTTTGATATTTTGAAAAATTCTGGAGTAAATTATATACGGGTTCGTGTGTGGAACAATCCTTATGATACTGAAACAGGATTAGGATATGGCGGAGGAAATAATGACATTTGGAAAGCCATAGAAATAGGCAAAAGGGCTACCGAAAAGGGAATGAAGGTTTTTGTGGATTTTCAATATTCAGATTTTTGGGCTGATCCAGCAAAACAGTATGCACCAAAAGAATGGAAAAATTATTCAAATTCACAAAAGATATCGTCGATTTATCAATTTACTTTTAGTTCATTAAAAACGTTGATTGATTCGGGAATTAACGTGGGGATGGTACAGATTGGAAATGAAACAAATGGTTCTATGTGTGGAATGGGTGGATTATATGATGGAGTGTGGAATTTAACATCTGGTGTAGGAGATGGATTGAAAAGTGGATGCAATGCAGTAAATGATATTAATAAATATTATGGTTATTCAGATTCCAAAAAGATACTTCGTGTATTACATTTCACAGATCCAACAACAACTTCTGAATGGTATGCAGAGCAGGTTAGAAATGTAGGTGTAGATTATGATGTTTTGTCTGTGTCAGCTTATCCATTTTGGTTTGGGCATGCATCTGATTTAGCATCTACATTAAAAAATATTTCTGTTAAATATAATAAGAAAGTTATGGTAGCTGAAACAGCATATCCTTATACTTTTAACAATGCTGATGATACAGTGAATAATATTGGCTCTAAAGAAGATATGACATATTGTGATTATCCTATTAGTGTTTCTGGTCAGAAGCAAGCTATTAGTGATATTTTTAATGCGGTTGCAAGTGTTAATAGTATAGAAAAAACAAAAGGATATGGACTTGGTGGATTTTATTGGGAACCATCTTGGATAGGCACCTCAAAAAGAATTAGTGATTCTTGTGGAACTGGATGGAGTTCATCAGTTTCAGAAAATTATGAGAATTTGTTTGTATTAAATGGTTCTCAATATGCTACATCTGCACAAGGAAGTTCGTGGGATAACATGACTTTATTTGATAAAAATGGTGTTGCATTACAATCGCTGCAAATATTTAATGATTTTAAAAAATGATAAGGAATAGAGAACAATATGAAACAGTTATGTGGAAAAATGAAAAAAAGCAGAGTGCTTTTGTGTATGTTGATACCAGCTTTGGCATATGTAATTATATTTTGCTATTTACCAATGTCAGGGATAGTACTTGCGTTTAAAGATTTCAAGTATACGCTCGGAATATTTAAAAGTCCGTGGTGTGGTTGGAGCAATTTTCAATATTTATTTGTATCTGGAAAAATATGGAGCCTTACAAGAAATACGTTGCTATATAATATAGCATTTATATTTCTAGGATTAATATTTGAAGTTGGATTTGCAATATTGTTAAGTGAAATTAATAATGTTGTATTTAAGAAATTTGCTCAAGGATTTATGTTTCTCCCATATTTTATATCATGGGTTGTGGTCTCTACAATTATGTTAAACATATTTGGAGATAATGGAGTTTTAAATTCAGTATTAGCACATTTTGGGGTGACTGATTTTAGTATATATAAACAAGTTAACAAATGGCCGATAGTTTTGGTTTTGGTCAGATTATGGAAACAAACAGGCTATGGAACTGTGGTATATCTTGCTGCAATAGCAGGAATTAGTAAGGATTTATATGAGGCAGCATCTATAGATGGAGCATCTATTTGGCAGAAAATCAGGTATATTACATTACCCAGTTTAAAACCAACAATTATGATTATGGTTTTACTTGCATTGGGAAATGTATTTAGAGGTGACTTTGGTATGTTCTATCAATTAGTTGGATCAAATCAGTTGTTGTTGAAGAGCTCAGATATTTTGGACATATATATATAGAATGTTGACTACATCACCTAATGTTGGACTTACGGCTGCAGCAGGCTTGTATCAATCTGTTTTATGTTTTGTGACAATTTTAGTTGCAAATGGAATTGTGAAAAAAGTAGATCCCGATTACACATTATTCTAGGGAGGAAAAGATGATTAAAGGAAAAGATCAAATAATTTTTAATATATTGGCATATGTTTTGGTTGGTTTATTTGCAGTTGCGTGTTTGCTTCCTTTTTATTTGATAGTTACAGGCTCGTTAACTGATGAAAGTACGATAGTGAAAGAAGGATACAGTTTTTTTCTTACAGCAAAAAATATCTCTACAGAAGCTTATAAGCTTGCCCTAAAAAATCCACAAAGTATTATACATGCTTATGGTGTGACGATTTTTGTAACGATAATTGGAACTGTACTTTCAATTATTATGACTACTATGACAGGATATGTATTATCCAGACCTGATTTCCCATGGAGAAATGGTGTTTCTTTTTTCTTCTTTTTCACTACTCTTTTTAGTGGAGGACTGGTGCCATGGTATTTGTTGTGTACACAATATCTTAATTTTAATAATCATATTTATTCACTTATTATTCCGGGATTATTTTCAGTGTGGAACATGATTATTGCAAAAAGCTTTATGAAGGGAATTCCCTTTGAAATAACTGAGGCTGCTAAAATAGATGGTGCAGGGGATTTCTTTATATATATGAGAATAATTTTACCAATGGCTAAGCCACTTGTAGCAACATTAACGTTATTTATTGCACTTGCATACTGGAATGATTGGTATAATTGTATGTTGTTTATGAGTGGAAGTGATAATTGGAACCTTCAATACACATTGCAAAATATATTGAATAGTTCGGAAGCGCTTAAAAGAATTGCTAATCAGACAGGAATGCAGGTAGGACAGATGCCGTCAGAGGGACTGAAATTGGCTATGACAGTTATTGCAACAGGACCTATTGTATTACTTTATCCTTTTTTGCAGAAATATTTTGTGAAAGGATTAACACTTGGTGCCGTAAAGGGATAATAACCTTTTAGACATAAAATGATTTTAGGAGGAAAAAATGAAAAAACAAATTGTAACGAAAATGGTGAGTGCAGCACTCATCGCAGGAATGACCGTTGGATTAGCAGGTTGTGGAAATGGAGAAAAAGGATCGTCACAATCGGCTGCAGATTCAAGGACGAAAATAGAGAGTGATAGTCCATATGCCAATCAGGATTTTGATTTATCAAAGCATGAAACTATTGTAATGTATGTGCTTGGGGATAAACCTAAAGATATGGATGAAGTACTTGATAAAGCGAATGCAGATTATTTTGAACCGAATCTTAATACTACATTGGATCTTGAGTTTTTAAATTGGAGTGATTATAGTACAAAATATAGTTTGCTTCTAGCAGGTGGAGAATCAGTTGATCTTATTTATACAGCAGCTTGGTGTTATTATAATGACGAGGTAGCAAATAAAGCGTTTAAAGAACTTGATTCTGAGTGGTTAAAGAAATATATGCCTCTTTCATATGAGTTACAGCCAAAGGAAAGTTGGGATGAAATATCAATAGATGGAAAAATATATGCAGTTCCGAAGGCAAAATCGACATTTACAGCGTATAATGTAGTGGCTGCCAGACAAGATCTTATTGATAAATATGGACTAACAAAACCTGATTCTTGGGATAATTATGTTTCTTATTTAAAAGAACTTGCAGAGAAACAGGGAGAAACAGGTGTTACAGCATTAAATACAAATGCCAATAGAGAACAATTGCTGACAGTTTATGGACAGTCGAAAGGTGTGCAAGGCGTTACAGAGGGATATGATTTTGAATATTATGCAAATAATAGTGATGCAGCTCCAACAACGGATGATATTTGGTATCTGTATACTTCTGATTTTTACAAAGATTACTGTAATGAGATGGCAGAACTTGCATCAGCAAAAGTTTGGTCTTCTGATGCAATAAATGATACAAGTGATGCTCAAGCTTATTTTGAAAATGGTACAAGTGGCTCATTTGTATGGAATTCATCTGTGTTTACAGCAGGAAAAAATCTCGAAAAAGCACAGGCTGGAACATATTCAGTATATGATGTAACACCAGATGTGAAGAGAACTCGTGGTAGTTATTCAACAGATGCTATTGCGATTACGGAAAAATCGGAAGATCCGGAGAGAGCAGCATTGGTTTTGGATTATATGAAAGGTGATGTGAACCTTAATAGACTGTTATTGGGGGGAATAGAAGGAAAACACTATTCACTTGATTCAGATGGAAATCGCACAACTCTTGATGGCGCAGAAGGTTATGGTTGGAATAACTGGGCATGGGCAATAAATCGTCAGGATGAACCAGATGAAGCGGGACTTGATGAGCGTGAAATTGCTGTGAATAAGCACAATGATGAAATGGAATACATTCCAAAGCAGACAGGATTTACATTTGATCCTTCTAGTGTACAAACTGAGTTTACTGTGGTACAGTCAATAGTAGATGAATACAAGATGGCATTTTCTCTTGGAATTTATGGAGCAGATACGGAAGCTACATTTGAGTCTTTTAAATCGCAGCTTAAGGATGCGGGGATAGATAAAGTACTCAAGGAATTTGATTCTCAGTATGATGCATATATGAAAAATAAATAATAAATGATGAGGATTTATATGGAAAGCAAACCTATACCGATAAAGCAAATAGCAAAGGATTTATCAATTTCATCCACTACAGTATCTAGGGCACTCTCTGGTAAAGGGAGAGTGTCAGAGGATACCAGAAATAAAATTATAGAATATCTGGAAGAGCTGGGGGCACAGCCTGCTGTATACAATCGTGAATACTCCCACAGAAAAACAAAAAATATTCTGATTACGGTTGCAGGAGAAAAAGATTATGGTTTGCTTCCATATTTTTCACAAGTAATAATGGGAGCATATGATTATTTTCAACCATTGGGCTATCAGGTTATTCTGGTAAAAACAAGTGCTGGAGACATAGAACCTTTAAAAAATATAATTAAAAGTCATAAATGTGATGGTGTAATATTGTCAAGGACAATAGAAAATGCACTTGATATTAAATATTTACAAGATAATGGTGTGCCTTTTGTTGTAATAGGCAGTTACAATGATAGCACTGTATATCAGGTAGATGTGAATCAACAAGCTGGCTGTCAGGATTTGACAGAGCAGATATTGAAAATGGGAATGCGTAAAATTGCGTTATTCTGTGGAGATATGACACATGTAGTGACGAAAAGCCGAATGAAGGGGTTTTTGCAGGCATATGAGAAAAGCCAAATTGATTTTGACTGTACAAAAGTTTTCGATAATACTGGATATGCGGAAATTGCTGAGAAACAAACGTTAAAGATGTTAAAAGAAGAAATAGAATGTATAATATGTATGGATGATAATATTTGCATAAATGTGCTTAACTCGTTGCGTAAATATAAAGTTCGTATACCTAAAGATATAAAAATTGCATCTTTTTATAATAGCCAGATTTTGGATGAATATTATCCTTCAATCAGTTGTGTGAATCTAGATATTATGAAATTGGCTCATACGGCATCAGATGTATTGTATGGTTTATTATGTGGAAAAAGTAGAGAAAAAAGAATTATACAAGGGTATTCGATATTATTAAAAGAATCAACAAAAGTATAAATATTGAAAGGGTAGTTTATGAGTTTTATTATAGGAGCTGACATTTCTAGCTTAGAGGCAATGGAAGATTATGGAGCTAAATACTATGATTTAAATGGTGAAGAGGGAGATGTAATAAAAATTCTTGCAAGTCATGGTGTTAATTGTATAAGGTTAAGGTTATTTAATAAGCCAACTGAATCATTTGATAAGGGAGATTATTGTGATTTAAAACATACGCTTAGAATGGCGAAACGTATAAAAAAATATGGACTGGGATTTATGTTGGATTTTCATTATAGTGATTTTTGGGCAGACTGGAAACAACAGAAAATTCCAAATGATTGGGAAAATCTTGAAGCATTTGAGATTGAAAAAATGGTTTATGAATATACAAAATATGTCATAAATTGTTTTATAGAACAAGAAACAGTTCCGGATATTGTACAAATCGGAAATGAAATTGGAAATGGTATGTTATGGGAGTTTGGCAATATCAATAATATAAAGCAGTTAGTTAAATTTATCAATTCGGGATTAAAAGCTATTGCAGAGATTAATCAGTATAGCACTAATAGTAAGAAAATTAAAACGGTATTGCATATAGAATGTGGTGCTGATAAAGAGCGTACAAAACATTTTTTTTCAAATTTGAATAGTGAAGGACTTTGGGATTTTGATTATGTAGGATTATCTTATTATCCATATTGGTCAGGAACATATAATCTTTTGATGGATAATATTATAAATATAGGAAATCTATTTCATAAACAGGTTATTGTTGTTGAAACAGCTTTTCCATATACGGATACATCAAATGATGAAATGCAAAATGTTGTTACTGGTGAATTAACTAAAAAAGTGATGGGGTTAATACCTTCGGTTGAAAATCAAGAAAAAGTTTTAGAAAAAGTGATTAAAACAGTAAAGATGTGTAAAAATGGAGCTGGTGTTTTTTATTGGGAACCGGGTTGGTATCAAATTAAGGGAGTTGGTGTTGCTCGTGGAAAGGGGAATGAGTGGGAAAATCAAGCTGTTTTTGATAATAATGGTTATGCACTTAAAAGTATAAAAGCATTTGAAATATAACATAATGTCGAATCAAAAAATATTCTGCCAAAGCAAGGAGATATGAAAGAACCGCCCGGATGGGCGGTTTTTTCAGCTATACCATTTCATGAAGCATATCCACAATCACTTCTCTGCAATGAGCTCCGAGATGCTTTTGTTCCTCTTTGCTGAGTGTTGCCGGATCAATAGGAGTGCCATAGCGGATAACCACATGATTCTTTTTGACCCATGGAAGGTGATCCTCGAATATTTCATTTGTTCCCATGATTGCCATTGGCACTATCTTACATTTGCTCTTTGTGGCAATCTTGAAAGTACCTTCTTTGAAAGACTGTACATCTGTCAGGTCATCTTTGTTTTTGCAGCGTGTGCCCTCAGGAAATACACATATACTGATGCCGGATTTAACCTGATCTATGGCTGCAAGCACGACCTTTAGTCCCTGCTTGATGTCATCGCGGTCCAAAAACAGGCAGTGCAGGCGCTTCATCCATAGACCCAGCACCGGTATTTTTGTGATGCTCTGCTTTGAGATGTAGCCGGTCAGGCGTGGACATCTGGAGTAGGTGATTATGATGTCAAAGAAACTACGGTGATTTCCTATATATAGTACAGCCTCGTCCTTTGGCACATTTTCCTCCCCTATAAATTCAATGTCTGCTCCGCTTAGGAATATGATGACACGGAAAGCCCACTGTACCAGGCGAAGCTGTGCCATATCGGCCCATGCCGGGGCAAATTTGTGTATTATCCACATGGCTCCGAGCACCGGAAGACCGAGCAGCAGATAGAAAAATACGAATATTACGATTAAAACTGAACGCATATTTGACCTCTCTTTTTCATAATATAAAATGTAATGTAACTATTCAGAACCATTGAGAATAAAAAAGCTGATGCGTCATGCTTGCATGTAAGCAACAGCTTTTTGGTTCTAAAGGTGGTTTCGAATAATTACTGATATTATATCATATCGTAAGCGATATGATAAGAAAGAGAGGAAAAAATGTCAGAAAAATTGAGGAAATTTCTGGTGATGGCTGCAGGTGTGCTTGTTATATTGGAAACGACAGTGATTTCGGGCTGCCACGCAAATATTTCAGGCACGGAGAGTGACAGGATGGTTGAGTACACGGTGATCTGCGGGGATGAAATCCCGGAGGAGTTTAAAAAGCAGATAAATGAAAACAAGGCAAAGGCGATGAAGCTGACGTACAAGGATGATGAATATTTATACATAGCGGAAGGCTTTGGCACAAAGGAGACCTGTGGCTACAGTATTACGGTTAACCAGTTTTATGTTAAGGATAAGGCAATGTATTTTGATACGCGTCTGATAGCCCCGGATAAGGGCGAGAAGGTCAGCAATCAGGCGAGTTATCCGTATATAGTAATAAAGACGGAATTGAGTGAAATGCCTGTTGTGTTTGAGTGAAAATTTCGTAAATTGTGTTAAAAGTTGCGAAAAAACTGACAATCAGTACTAATGCCCTATTGCTATCACTGCGATACTTTGCTATAGTAAAGTTACTAGATATTGTGGTGACATATTTATATATTCAAATATATTGATTGATATAATTGTTGATTAATTTGACCTGTTTATATTTATACAGAGATTGATTTCATATATATGACACCGTCGTTACAATACTGGTTACCATGAGGACTATAGTTATGTGCCAGTGGGCATATCCACAATAAGGAGGCTTAAAATGGAACAGACAGAAATTAGAAAAGTCAGAGCATCGATTCACCAGCAGTGTGGCAACAGGGTAAAAATCCAGCAGGATCTTGGCCGCAACAAGGTTGACATTCAGGAGGGTGTTATTCAGCAGGCATACCCAAGTGTGTTTACGGTTCTGATAGATGATGAATTTGAGCAGAATCCGCCACAGCTCTTATCTTTCACCTACACTGATGTGATTACAAAAGATATAAGGATGCAGCTTTGCTAGTATCTAGTATCATGAAGTAAAGATGTTACATCTTTATTATAATGATCATGAATTTAAATATTTGCATCTGCATAAAGTTACTCCATCTTGAATATGTATTTTATATACATATTTGAAGTGGGGTATTTTTTATGGAATTAATTACACAAAAAATCAGACAATGCATAGAAAAGGTAAAGGATATGTCGCAGGTTGGCTTCGACAGGGATTATGTCATAAAGGACAACAAGCCTGATGTTTCCAAAGTGGTTTGTCAGAACGGGCAGGTAAAGATTGACGAGATAAAAGCGTCAGGCGAGAATATCTGGATAAGTGGAAGCATTGAATTTGAAGTGCTGTATACGAGAGAGGAAGTTTTTGAAGGCGATGAGCCGGATGAAAATATCGGCGGAAACAGAGTGGAGCATATAAAGGATGCAATACCGTTTCAGGAGAAGCTTGTTCTTCAAGGAGTCTGCGAGAAGGATACGGTTCGTGTGTATACCGGGCTTGATGAGCTTACGGTTGGGGTTATTAATTCGCGAAAGCTCTCGGTCAGAGGCATTATAAGCGCGGAGCTTTATGGAGAGAGGGAAGAAAATCTTGAGGTTGCACAAAGGATTGATGACAAGGACGTGGAGCAGCTTATGGGGCAGATGAAGGTGCTTAAGCTTGACAGTGTTGTAAGGGATATTGTCAGAATTAAAAATGTCGTCACTTTGCCAAAGACCAAGCCGAATATATGCAAGCTCATATCAAGTCTTGTTGATATGAGAAATCTGGAGTATACATACGAGCGTGACCATATCACACTGACAGGCGAGTGCCATGCGTGTATAGTGTATCTGAGTGAAGAACAGGAAATTTGCTGCTTTGAGGTGCAGGAGGGGTTTTCAAATGAAATACGCTGCGAGGGTGATGATGCCGGAAATATTGCCTGGCTTCGCACACAGCCTGCCATGCATCAGGTTGAGGCGGAAAATGATTACGACGGAGAGCTCAGGCAGCTTTCGATTGAGGCAGCGCTTGCGGTGGATGGAAAGGTCTGGAGTGAGGAAACAGTAGAGGTGCTCAATGACATGTACAGCGTATCATGTCCGGTAAAACCTGTATTTGAAAATATGAAGGTATGCAGCCTTCTTATGAAAAATGACACAAAATGCCGTATTTTGGAGCAGTTGTACAGAGAAAACAGCAAAAAGAGAATTTTAAGAATATGCGGTACAAAGACGCAGGCCGCTATTGCACAGATAAAAAATGCAGACACAGGAATTATTGTGTCAGGTGTATTGCAGGTGAACTGTGTGAATATTGTGGAGGATGATGGCTGTCCGATAGAGATGCATACAGACTCTGTGCCGTTTGAACAGTTTGTTGAGATACCCGGCATGGATGCCAACACCTGCTGCGAGGTAAATCTGCAGGTAGACCAGGTGCAGGTCAATCTGCTCGACAACAGCGAATATGAAATTAAGGGTGTTGTCAGCATAAACGCTATTGCCCTGCAGCAGGATGAAGTGTCAGTCATAATATCGGTGGAGCAGGAAAAAACAGCGTCTGATACTGAAGAGGAAGCAGCTCTGGTTGGCTATATAGTGCAGAAGGATGATAAAATGTGGGACATTGCAAAAAGATACCGCACCACTGTTGAAAACATAATGGAAATAAATGCTCTGACATCAGATAGCATCAAACCTGATGATAGACTTATAATAGCGCGTATGTGAATCATAAATTAGGGGCAAGATACCTTTTGACTTTTTAATCATATCATTATATAAAATGTGGAAAATTCTGTAAATTTACAAAAAGATGTGGAAAAAAGATTCATTTTGTGCGATAATATATCCGAATGTATATTGAACGTAAATTGTGGAAGGAAAGGTCAATCTGACCGTCGTATTACAGGAGGAATAAAATGAATCAGAAATGGACACGTGCTATATGTACTGTGTTAACATCGGCACTCGTTTTTACAGGACCGGCAGTAGAGGGCACTACATTTAGCGGATACATAAACAGTGGACTTGAGAAGGTATATGCCAAGACACAGAAGCAGAAGGATGCAGAGAAGAAGAAGTCACAGGCTGAGAAGGATCTCAAGGATAAGAAGAATGAGATTAATGGTCTAAAGGATCAGCAGCAGACTACTGCTGATGATATAAAGAATAAATCTGCAAAGCTTGATGAGATTCTTGCAGCACAAAAGAAGCTTCAGACAGATATCACAAATAAACAGGCAGAGATAGAGCAGAATCAGAAGGATCTTGCAGCAGCCCAGGAAAAGCAGCAGGAGCAGTATGACGCCATGAAGAAGCGTATACAGTTCATGTATGAAAACAGCGCTGAAGACAATATCTGGACAGCAATTATTGAGTCAAATGGTATCACAGATATGCTCAATCGTATAGAGTACGTGTCAGATGTATATGATTCGGATCGTGCTCTTATGGATTCTTACCAGGCAGCAGTTGAGCAGGTGAAGGAGATTGGTACTAAGCTTGACAAAGACATGAATGAGCTCACAGCCATGCAGGATGACTATGAGAAGCAGCAGGCAGATGTCGAGGCGGCTATAGTAGCTCTTGAAAACCAGAAGGAGCAGTATGCAAGCCAGATAGCTCAGGCACAGCAGCAGGCAGATAATTATCAGAATATCATTACGGCACAGGGCAAAATCATTCAGGAGCAGGAAGCAGCGGCAGCAGCTGCAGCCGCAGCCGCTGCCAGAGCGAACAGCTCATCAAGCAGTCCAAGCTATGATGGTGGTGGAGCCGGTAAGGGCGGAAGTATTGCCAGTGACTATGCAGCAGGCGGTGGAAAGAACCCGGGTGCTTCAACAGGAGTTTCAGGAAGCTCTGTAGTATCATACGCTATGCAGTTTGTGGGCAATCCATATGTATGGGGTGGAAACAGTCTTACAAACGGTGTAGACTGTTCGGGCTTTGTACATGAGGTATATGCACATTTTGGTATCAGCACACCGAGATATTCACAGGCATTTAAGTCTGTGGGACAGGCCGTATCCTTCGATAATATACAGCCGGGAGACGTAGTGGTATATCCGGGACATGTAGCTATATATGCAGGTGGTGGTGTTATAGTGGAGGCACAGTCCACAAAGGCAGGAATCACAGCAAACAGAAGCGTACAGTGTCATACAATACTTGCTATACGACGTCTTGTATAGGATGGTTAGGAGCCGATAAGTATATTTATTATACTTACCGGCTCTTTTTATTTTTACCACAAAGTACTGAATTGTTACCAATAAAGTAAGGGCGTAAGACGCGGACATGCATCCAGCCGCAAGGGGCTCTCAATAAGCGACTAGCGGAGCTGTTTAGAGTCTGTAGAATTATGCACATGGAACCCAGAAATGTCCTGCCATGGACGGCAGGGCAAGGTGTTATGCGCCATGGACGGCGCATAAAAGCCGGTTTCGTCGAGCATAGAAAACCATACAGGCATAATTCGTACAGCCTCTTGACAGCATAGCGTTAGCGCATTGAGAGCCCCTTGCGGCTGGATGCATGTTCGTGTCTTACGCCACAAACCAATGTTAGTAACCGGCAACAAACTCATTGTAATAAATAATAGCAATTTCCATCCATAAGGTGTATTATAGAGATAGACGGCACCAATTCGCATAAAACGAACTAGCAAGCCTGTAAATAAAGTAAGAAAAGCAGGAGGAACAAGCCATGCAGATGGAACAATTACAAAAAGACATGATTGCAGCAATGAAAGCAAGAGACAAGGTAAGAAAGGATGCTATATCCTCACTTGTATCGGCAGCCAAAAAGGCGGCAATAGATGAGGGCTGCAGAGATAATATACCGGAGGAGCTTGTCAACAAGGTCATCCTTAAGGAAATGAAGTCTGTGAAGGAGCAGATTGACACATGCCCTGCCACAAGAACAGATCTGCTTGATGAGTACAATACCAGATATGCAATCTTTGAGGAGTACGCTCCTGCAATGATGTCGGCAGAAGAGGTAGAAAAGGAGCTCACAGAGCAGTTTTCGGATGTAATCGCAACAGGAAACAAAGGACAGATAATGAAGGCAGTCATGCCGCATTTCAAGGGCAAGGCTGACGGAAAGGTCATAAATCAGGTGGTTGCAAAGCTTTGCGCAAAATAAGAAAACACATCACAACAATCATACTTGCAGTGCTGGCTGTCATAGCCGGCGTGTATGCATATAATTATCATGATATGAAGCAGAATATTGTATACAATGAGCATCTGGAAGACGTGGCTGTTACCGTGAATGGGAAAGAGCTGACATTGCGCAATATGGCATTTTATGTGGCATATGAGGAGATGAATGTCGAGAAGCAGGCTCTTGTGTATGATTCCGATAATCCAAACAAGTATTGGAATATCCACACAAATGGTGAATTTGTCCGTGTTGCAGCGCGCAAAGCAGCTATGTCCATGGCCATTCACGATGAGATTTTTTATGAGATGGCCAAAAAAGAGAGCATTACACTTACTGACGACGAGAAAGCAGCTTTGAAAAATTCCGAGAAGGACTTCTGGTATGATTTGTCTGATATAGATGGTGCAAAGAAGCTTGGAGTCGAAAAAAAGGATATTTATTCGTCCATGGAAAAGTCTGCAATAGCCCGGAAATATCAGGAAATATATGCAGGGCTTGACAATGCAGATATAACGGATTATGATTTCTCGGGAGGCAGATATAAGAAGCTGCTGGAGAAAAATAACTATAAAATAAAAGAAAAAGTGTGGAAAAGAGTCGATATGGGAAACGTTACTCTTGATCACTAGAAAGAAGATTTTATGTCAACAAAAATTGGAAGAAATGACCCTTGCTGGTGTGGCAGCGGAAAGAAATATAAGACCTGTCATGCGGCATTTGATATGAAGCTTGAAAAGCTTGCTGAGGCACATCATAAGATACCGAGCCATTCAATCATCAAGACACCTGACCAGATAGCGGGAATCAAGGAGAGCGCCAAGATAAATGTAGCAGTGCTCGACTACATAGGAGAGCATATCCACGAGGGTATGAACACAGCAGAGATTGATAAAATAGTCTATGATATGACCACCAGCATGGGCGGCATCCCTGCACCGCTCAACTATGAGGGTTATCCTTACAGCGTATGTACATCGGTAAATGAGCAGGTTTGTCACGGATTTCCTTCAAAGGACGTCATCTTAAAGGATGGTGACATCATAAATGTAGACTGTTCTACAATTTTAAACGGATATTTTTCGGATTCATCAAGAATGTACTGTATCGGAAATGTAAGCCCTGAGAAGAAAAAGCTCGTTGAAGTCACAAAGGAGTGTGTGGAGCTTGGACTCAAAGAGGTAAAGCCGTGGGGCTTCCTCGGAGATATGGGACAGGCGGTGCACGACCATGCATTTGCAAACGGTTACACAGTAGTGCGTGAAATCGGTGGACACGGAGTGGGACTTGAATTTCACGAGGATCCGTGGGTAGGCTATAACACCAAGCGCGGCACCGACATGGTCATGGCACCCGGCATGATATTTACCATCGAGCCAATGGTCAACATGGGCAAGGCCGATATCTACGTAGATGACAAGAACAACTGGGAAGTATACACCGACGACGGACTTCCATCAGCCCAGTGGGAAATCATGGTACTCGTCACAGAGGATGGCCATGAGGTGCTGAGCTGGTAAACCGGTAAGTATTATCAGAGTGCTATTATTAGCAGACATTATTTCATAGGTGACAACATTATAAAGGGCGTGTGAAAAACGAAGTTTTTTTCACACGCCCTTTTATATAATAAAATAAGATAAGCAACTTGATGGTTAAAGCCTGTCCGGGCGCAAAAACGCCCTCTCGGAAGCGTTAGCTTCGGGAGAGCATTTTTGCATCCACGGACATGGCTTATAAAATCATCGTTAATTGCTTCGCATAAATAACCTAAATTTACCGGAGAGTATGCAGTGTGTTCCGAAGAAAAATATAAACTGCCACGGCGTTCCATAAAATGTGGATGCGACAATTCATAGCAAACTATCAATAAACTATCCGCAAATGATGCCGTGGCTGATTTTATATTTTTCTGAGGAATATACTGCATGCTAGGCCGGTCCTCACAGCCTGAATATGCGAAGCCCCATAAAACGAAGCCCCATAAGCGATGGCCTATGATGCGTCCCTACAGATTTGTATTCACCCCATTTATGGTCGCATTCTCATTCTCCCTCATAGGAATGACGAGACACTTCTCCCCATTGATGACCTGCGCATGAATCTGTGAAGCCTTCTCCGGCTTTACATGAAGCACCACATCATAAGTCTTAATTTGGGCAGTGTAATTATCAATCTCTTCCTGCTTCTCAAGAAGCTGTGAGGTGCGCTCCTCAATCTGATTATTTTTCTCCTGGATAACAGAATCCTTCTCCTCAAGCTGCGCATTTTTCTCATTGAGCTCGAGAGTTAAATCGCCGACCTGGCTCTCAAGAGCAAGCTTTTCCACGCGGATTTCATTAGCTGCAAGAGCCTTTGAATCAATGACATTGGCTGCGATAGGCGGCTTGTCACCGAAGGCCTCATTGACGGATTTTTCAATGCGTGAAATCTTTTCCTCAGAGACATGGCAGTCACTAAGCACCTTGTTCATAGCCTCGCTGTCGAGAATGAACGGATCGTCGTCATCATCGTGAGTCTCAGCGTAGTCATCGGCCATCTCGGACAGATTCTGCTGGATATCAAGCAACTTGTCATCAGTGCTCTCGTCCTCAGCACCTAACACGTTTCTGACGATTGAATGAAAAGCCATCTTCTGCTCAGTAGCTGTGCGCTCCACACCGCAGCCGAGACCGTTTGTCATAAACTCAGAGTGCGGCTCCTTGGTGTTTTTCGTATAGAAAAGAGTGGAGTGTATGTCAGTGCTCCTATCATTGAAAGCAGGGAATAAAAAGCCTGTCTCAGGTGCACCGACCACCCAGTCCCTTATGCGGGCTCCGATACGCTGCTCCTTTTCCAGATAGCCAAGGCCCGGCTTTGAAAGTGTGACAGGGCAGATGGCGCAGAGCATGTATTTGTACACCTCCTCGGACTCATCCACGTTGATGTTGTCCTTTGTGCGTGTCATGACATCGTAGCTGTCGAGATACAAAAGAATCAGATAGTTCCCGGCCTCATCGTAGGTGTCGATGACCAGGTCATAGTATGTATCGAGCAGAGTCTCATCATTAAGCTCGCTGTCGCGAAGCGCCATGAGAATCTGCTGGCGGCCTCCGACTTCTTCCTCCTCAAGCGGAAACTGCAGATTGAGCAGGTTGTTTCCGAGAGTGCCTGAAAGCACCTTGTTTGAAATCTCGAGATATTTGTAGTATTCATCCTCCTCCAGAGTGAGAAATTTGCCACCGAATTTGCAGACCTTTTCATGGTTGCAGTCCACGTAGCAGCCGACCAGACGACTGAAGGTTGCCTGGTCTTTTTTTAATCTTCGTTTTAGTTCCAATACTTCTTTTTTGTTCATATTATCCTCGCATTATTTCCATGAAAGCTGGAGTTCTCTTTTTTGTGTGACACAATCTGATAGATATAAATTAATAAGTGTCTGGTAAGGAATTCCCGAATTTTCAGCTTGCACTTTAAAATAATCTATTGTATTTTCATCAATATTAATTGTAATTTGTTTTTTTAGTTTTTTTGCGTAAGGATTGCGTTTTGCGTTGGAAAAGTCGTATTCATCTCTCATGATTGATCCTCCTAAAAATCAAAACACTTCTATAATTATATTCTCCATAATTACATTATAAGTACGAAATAATTATTTGTCAATCAAGAAAAAAGATGACAGAGCAACCACAAAATGCTATAATTTAGGAAATCGACGGATTATAATATAAAGGCTGACACAGAGACATCCACAGGTGTCTCTGTTCTTGGATTGAGGCATAAATGGAGCAGAACATGACAAACAATCACATTACAATCGGTATTCTCGCACATGTAGATGCGGGAAAGACAACCCTGTCTGAGGCCATGCTTTACAGCACCGGGCAGATTCGCTCACTCGGGCGCGTGGACCATCAGGACGCATATTTGGACAACGATGCGCAGGAGCGTGAGCGTGGAATAACCATTTTTTCAAAGCAGGCAAGGCTTGATATTTCGCGTGATACAAATGCGGCAGATACTGCAGATGTAACACGCACAGCAAATGCGGCAGATACAGCTCGTACATGGCATGTAGTCATGCTTGATACACCGGGGCATGTGGATTTTTCGGCAGAGATGGAGCGTACCCTTCAGGTGCTCGACTATGCAATACTTGTAATCAGCGCAACTGATGGAGTGCAGGGGCACACGCGCACACTGTGGAGACTTTTAAAGCACTATAACGTGCCGACATTAATTTTTGTAAACAAGATGGATATGCAGGGCACGGATGCGGAGAAAGTGCAGGCAGAGCTAAAGAGCGAGCTGAGTGATGGCTGCGTGGATTTTTCTTCACAGGATTTATTTGAGGAGCTTGCCATGTGCAGCGAGCCTCTTTTAGATGAATTTATGGAATCGGGAGAGCTTACAGATGCGCATATTGCGCAGGCGGTGGCTCAAAGGGAGGTGTTCCCATGCTTTTACGGTTCGGCACTTAAGCTTGACAGAGTGGATACGCTGATTCAGGGACTTTCGAGGTTTATGTGTGAAAGAAATTACCCTGACGAATTTTCTGCCCGCGTATACAAGATAGGCAGGGATGACAGAGGCAGCAGGCTGACATTTTTAAAGGTTACAGGAGGCTGTCTTAGGGTCAGGGACAAAATAGAGTACAAAGCGCATGGCGGTGACGAGGCGAAAGGCCTTCTGATTGAGAAAATCGATCAGATAAGAAAGTATTCCGGTGAAAAATATGAGATAGCTGATGTGGCAGAGGCGGGTGAGATAGTTGCTGTCACAGGTCTTAGCTCGACATTTCCGGGGCAGGGGCTCGGGTTTGAGCAGCAGTCCAATATGCCAATCCTTGAACCGGTACTAAACTATAGGATGATTCTGCCGGATGATGTAAATCCGGCTGCATTTATGGAAAAGCTAAAGCAGCTTGAGGAGGAAGACCCACAGCTTTACATAGTGTGGGTGGAGGAGTTTAAGGAAATCCATGTGCAGCTCATGGGACAGGTGCAGATGGAGGTGCTTGTGCGTCTCATAAAGGACAGGTTTGGTGTTGTTGTCACGTTCGGACCGGGCAGCATTGTATATAAGGAAACGATAGCAAGGGCTGTCGAGGGAGTTGGACACTTTGAGCCGTTGCGCCACTATGCAGAGGTGCATCTGCTTTTGTCGCCGGCGGAGCGTGGCAGCGGAATCACGGTTACATCCACCTGCAGTGAGGATGTGCTCGACAAAAACTGGCAGCGCCTCATAGCCACACACGTTGAGGAAAAGGAGCACAGGGGTGTGCTCACAGGCTCAGCGCTTACCGATGTGAAGGTCACTATTCTTACAGGAAGAGCACATGTAAAGCACACGGAGGGAGGCGATTTCCGCCAGGCTACATACAGAGCAATCCGCCAGGGGCTTAAATCCACAGAGAGCGTGCTGCTTGAGCCATACTACAGCTTTATCCTACAGGTGCCGATGGAGTATGTCGGCCGTGCAATGACAGATCTGGAGCAGAGATTTGCAAGAGCCGGGAGCCCGCAGTTTGCCACAACCGCTGCGAGGGAGATGGCAACAATTACAGGAAAGGCACCGGTTGCGACAATGCAGGATTATGTGAGTCTGGTGCATGCGTATACAAAGGGGCTCGGGCACCTGACACTGGAGCTGTGGGGTTATGATGAGTGTCACAATCCTGCGGAGGTGATTGCGCAGATGCACTATGACAGTGAGGAGGATTTCCGCAATCCGACAGGCTCGGTATTTTGTGCGCACGGCTCAGGCTACGTGGTGCCGTGGGATGAGGTCCCGGAGCATATGCACCTGCCGTATGTTTACCACGGAGATGAGTCTGAGGAGGCACTTGCAGCGAGTGCACGCACGCAGAATGCATTTTCAGCGGAAGATGCGCAGGCGCTTGCCGGAAACCGCCGCAGGACGAGCTTTGAGAAAGCTGTTTCAGGTATGTCATCAGTGGAGCTTGATGCGCAGCTTGCAGATGTTTATGCCAGGGAGTTTGGCATGGGCAAAAACGATATTGCAGAGGATCAGAGGCGCAAATGGTCAGGTAAAAAGAAAAATGAGTATGAAGGTCTAAGTGGTAAACCGCGCACCGTAAAGCATGATAAGCACGGCAATCCGATTTATCCGAAGAAATCCCCGGGGGAAGAGTACCTGATAGTTGATGGATATAATATAATATTTGCATGGGAGGATTTAAAGGAGCTCTCGCGCATAAACATTGATTCGGCGAGAGATGCGCTGAAGGATGTTTTATCGGATTACCAGGGCTATAAGGGCTGTCATCTGCTGCTGGTGTTTGATGCGTACAAGGTGAAGGGCAATGCCGGAAAGAGAGAGACCTTCCACAACATAGAGGTTGTGTATACAAAGCAGGACGAGACAGCCGATGCATTTATCGAAAAGACTGTGTTTGGCATACGTGACAGGTACAAGGTAACAGTGGCAACCTCGGACGGACTGGAGCAGCAGACGGTCATGAGCCTGGGGGCACTGCGAATGTCAGCCCGCGAGCTTAAGGAGCATATTGAGATGACGAAGCGTGCCGGGATGGAGGCATTCATATCACGATAAACGATCATAAATGGTAACAATATGTGTATAAAGAGATGTTTATAAAGATATTTGTATGTCATAAGCAGAGATATTATAATAGTAAACATGCAAGAACATCAGAGATAAGGAGACAAGAAAATGGTAGTAAACGAAAGCATGTACCAGCTCGGAAGCGTGCGCTCAGCAATCAGGGAGCTTTTTGAGTATGGTAAAAAAAGAGCAGCAATTGTAGGTAAGGAAAATGTATATGATTTCTCAATAGGAAACCCGAGCATACCGGCTCCGCAGATAGTAAACGACACAATAAAGGAGCTTGTGACAGATTATGATTCTGTTGCGCTGCACGGCTACACCTCAGCACAGGGAGACGTGGAAACGAGAGCGGCAATAGCTGAATTTTTGAACAACACACATGGCACACATTTTAATGCAGACAACCTTTACATGACAATGGGAGCAGCGGCATCGCTGTCAATCTGCTTTCGTGCGTTGACAAGTGACGCATATGATGAGTTTATTACCATAGCGCCATATTTCCCGGAGTACAAGGTATTTGTGAATGCAGCAGGAGCAAGGCTTGTAGAGGTGCCTGCAGACACAGAGCATTTTCAGATAGATTTCGATGCGCTTGAGGAGAGAATCAATGAGCACACCAGAGGTGTCATAATCAATTCACCAAACAACCCATCCGGCACAGTATATTCTGAGGAGACCATCAAAAAGCTCTCAGACCTCCTTGAGAAAAAGTCTAAGGAGATAGGAAGACCGATATTCATCATCGCAGATGAGCCGTACAGGGAGATAGTCTACGACGGAATCAAGGTACCGTTTGTGACCAAATATTACGACAACACACTGGTATGCTACTCATACAGCAAATCACTTTCGCTGCCGGGAGAGAGAATAGGATATGTCCTCGTTCCTGATGAGGTGTACGATAAGGCTGAGCTGTATGCAGCAGTCTGTGGTGCGGGAAGAGCACTCGGCTACGTGTGTGCACCAAGCCTGTTCCAGAAGATGATAGTAAAATGCCAGGGGGCAACCGGTGATATCAATGCCTACAAAGAAAACAGAGACCTTCTGTACGAGGGACTCACAAGGATAGGCTATCACTGCTTCAAGCCGGACGGAGCCTTTTATATGTTTGTAAAGGCACTCGAGGATGACAGCAATGCATTCTGCGAGAAGGCAAAGGAGGAGGATGTGCTCATAGTAGCAGCAGACGGCTTCGGCTGTCCGGGCTGGGTGAGAATATCATACTGTGTGGACAGGGAAATGATAAAGCGCTCCATGCCTGCTTTTGAAAAGATATACAACAAGTATAGTAAATAATAGTTACAAAAAAATAATCCAAAAAAGCGCCGAAAATTGTCTAAAAAATATGTAATTTTCGGCGCTTTTATTATGCAGTTTTCACAAAGTTGTCTCCGTGTGACCGTTGTGTGACCATTGTTTTGTATAATGGAATGAAGAGTGGGAATATAAATAAAATCGTAACGGAATAGTTACAAAAAATACTATAGAAAAGGAGATATGAGAGTGTTTAATAAAAAACTTAACAGGTTACTAGCAATCATGCTAGCTTCTGTAATGGGTGCGACATCGCTTCCGGCAACACAGGTAAGTGCTGATACACCCTCTTCAGAGTATGATATATCTAACGACGCAGCTTCGGATGATATATCTGACAGTAAAATTCCAGATGAACAGGATTCGGATAATAATGCCACCGAGGAAAAACAGCCACAGCAGCTGACGGTAGAGTATACACCGGCGGATGATATTTATGTGGGGAACAAAGTTGTTCCGGTGGTAAAATCCGACAGGGCGGATGCAGCCGTTGACAATTTAAAATACACTGTTGTAGAAGGCAAAAATCTGATTGAAAAGGATACAGACTTTGCATCAAACGGTATATGGACAGCAAAGGATACCGGAACTGTAAGGATAAAGGTGACAAAAGCAGAAGATGACAAATATAAGTCAGCAGAGGCAGAATATACTGTTACCATCAAAGAATATGATTACAGCAGTATGAATAACAGCCTGACAGGGACAATGCTGCAGGGTACACAGTTTTATGTAGAAGCACCTACATTATCGCTGGCAAGTGACAATCAGGCGGTATATGTGGTTAGAAAAGGTGATGAATGGATTGAAGCTGATAAATATCAGCTTATGCCACAGCAGGGTGATAACAGACAGACTCTTGTAATAGCACGTAAGGACAAGGAAAGCGGAGCTATCACAGATATTGGAAGTCTGCGGCTCGACTACAAATATGATACACAGCCTCCAAAGATAACATTGAATCCAAAGGAGGATGATAAACCTGCTTTCACAAAGGATGCTGTGGATTATTATGGAAATGTCAGAAAAGTAGACATGAATATCCACGATGTCTCTTTGGATGATGGTTCCACACAGCTTTGGGTAAAGGTTGATGACCGGGAAGAATTCGATGTATTTGATGTCGATAATGCCCAGAAGCTGATTGATGCAGGAATAGAGTATAGTGACTGGATCGTGACAGGGGCTGATTATAGCAGCTGCATCACATTTGGTACAAAAGCGGATGAGGAACACAAATATCAGATAATCGGAATGTATGCGAAGGATCAGGCGGAGCATGAGTGTAATGATACAAGCTCAATAGAGCAGCCGTTTTATGTGGATAGAAAAGCGCCTTCAGGTACTATTGGATATGATGCTGATTTAATAGACGAGCAGAATATGGTCAGTCAGCAGGCATCAAATGTATATGGACAGCTGGAGGATATCAGCGGAATAAAGCAGGCATTCTACTATGTGAATAAATCAGATGAAAGTGGCAGTATTTTAAATGATGAGCAGGTAAAAGCGCTTGATGATTCAGCATGGAAGCCGTTAGAGCTTATTGAGGATACATATGAAGCCCGATATAAGTACAAGATTAATACATCTGATCTGAAGGATACTTCATATAACGTATATGTAAAGGCTCAGGACAATTGTAATGGCGAGACAGCATTTTTCTCCACATCGAAGCTGGTTGTTGATACCCTGCCACCGGAGCTTACAGTGTCCCAGGATACCATGACAGCAGCCGATGAAAAAGGCTGGCATAAGGATGATATAAGCTATATCGTTAAGGCTGATGACAGCTTATCAGGAATTAAGAGTGTTGAATACACTGTATTTGATGGGAAAAGGAAAATTGTATCAGGACAGACTGTTGAGCTTGACGAGAGCGGGGAAGGAAGGATAACCATTCCGGCAACAGAGCAGTTTAACGGAATTGATCTGATGCTTTCAGTAAAGGCAACTGATTATGCCGGTCTTAAGACAGAGGTTAAAGGTGACAGCTTCAAGTTCAGCATGGACAGTCAGTCACCTGATGTCAGTATAGAGCCTGAAGCGGGCAAAAACAGAAAATATTTCAATGACGATGTCCGTATAAAAACAAGTGTAGCTGACAGCATTTCAGGTGTTGTATCAGCAAAATACCAGATAGTGACAGATGATCAGTCAGTATCGGATGATGAAGGTGCATGGAATGAGCTTGATGAATCAGGAATCATAAATGTATCGGCTGAGGCTTATCTGGATAAAAAGGTAGATGTATATGTTAAAGCTGTTGATGAGGCAGGAAACGTGACTGTAGCGGATTTGACAGCAAGCGGCAGCCAGCCATTTTATATTCACAAGGCAGCGCCTGCAATAACAGTGACATATGGTACATCTGAGCAGCCGGATCCACAGTGCATCAGCAGTGTAAAAGGCACTGAGTATTACAGGGAAAACAGGATTGCAACCATTTCGGTAAAAGAGAATGAGCTTTTCTTTGACCCCGATGAAACAAAAATCAATGTAAAGGTTGATGGAAATGAACAGACACAGTCAGATGCATGGTCTGAAAAGTCATACTGGGTAAAGACAGGCGAGGGAGCAGAAGCTGTTTACAGTAAGCAGCTCGTATTCAATGCAGGACACAAGTATGAGCTGAGTGTCAGTGCAAAAGATTTGTGTGGTAATTCAGATAATGGATTTGAGATAGAAGGAGACAAATCAGCAGAGTTTGTAATTGACGTACAGTCGCCGACAGGAAATATCAGGTTTGACGGACTTTCAACAGGCATGGATACCGTGTGGGATTTATTGCTGCCAAAAGACAAATATGAGATTTCAAGATTTGCTGCCAAGAAGGTTAATATTGCCGGACAGCTTAGAGATGAGCATGGCGGCATCAAGTCAGCAGAGTATTTCGTTTCAGCAGAGGATGCAATAATTGACGTAGACAGTATTCAGGAGGCTGACTGGAAGACACTTGACAGCCTTAATGAGGATGGCACCTTCAGTGAACCGATAGAATGCGAGAACAAAAACTGCGTGGTATATGTCAGGGTTACAGATTTAAGCGGTAATGTTTCATATATCAGCACAAATGGATTGGTAGTTGATACATGCGCACCGGCAATATCAGTCATCACACCTGAGACAGCATCAGGAGTGTACAGTGCAGATGTGCCGGTAAGTATAGAGGTATCAGATGAGAATGCCACAGGAGTTGCATCAGGAATAAAGAGCGTAAACTATACGGTAACAAATATGGGACAGACGACACAGGATGGAACATTATATAGCTATGATAAGACAGCAGCGGGCTTAAAAGATCTGGAAAATCATGTAACAGAGCAATTTGACATAAGCGCGGCTTCAAACAACAGTAATGAAGTGCGTATAGATGTTACCGCAACAGACAATGCAGGAACGGCATACACAGTAACAAAATACATAAAAATAGATACAACAGCACCAACAGTGCAGGTAAGCTATGACAATAACAGTGCAGATACATCATTTGGAGACACAGCATACTTCAAAGCACCGCGAACAGCAACCGTAAAAGTAACAGAGCGTAACTTTGATGCATCAAAGGTAGCAGCGGAAATAAAAGCCGCAGCAGGTAAGGCACCTGCTCTTTCAAACTGGAGCACAGAAGGTGGAAGCGGTAACGGTGATGATACAGTACATGTTGCCACAATATATTACGGACATGATGACGATTACACATTTGGAATCGGAGTAAAAGACATTGCGGGAAATGCCGCAGCAGGAGTGGATTATGCAAATTCGCTTGCACCGACAAAATTTACAATTGATACGACAGCACCTGTTATTTCGGTAGCATATGATAACAACAGTGCATCAAACGGAAACTATTATAATAACAAGAGAACAGCAACTGTGACAATCACAGAGCACAATTTTGATACAAGCAGAATAGCACTGAGCATGACTGCGCAGGATGCAGGAAAATCAGTAGCAGCACCGGCATTTGGAAGCTGGTCAGATAATGGTGATATACATACGGCAACATTAAGCTTTGATGCGGATGCCACATATACATGGTCACTTGCATATACAGACAAAGCCGGCAATAAGGCAAAAGACCTTGCAAAGCAGGAGTTCTGCATAGATACGACAAAGCCTGTTGTAACAATCAACGGAGTAACCCCGGGCTCAGTAAACAATAATTCAGGAAATATGTCATTTGTAATAGAGTGCACAGATACTAATCTTGAATACTTTTCACCGGTGCTTACAGTTGAGGTATATGAAAATAGCAGATTCGTAAGAAAAACGATTACCGGAAATGTGATATCAATTTCAAACGGACAACGTGTAGAGTTTAGAAATCTCAATGAGGATGGAGTGTATTCACTGACATGCCATGCACAGGATAAGGCCGGAAATTCTTATGAAACAGTCAATATTATAGATGCAGGCGGAAAGCAGGTGACAGAGACTGCAGGGCAGGGAGAAAAATTGATGGATTTCTCCATAAACAAAGGCGGTTCAATCTTCTCGCTGGATGACAATACGATGAAGCTTGTAAAGGATTACTATGTGCAGAAGGTATACCATGATGTGGTGGTCAGAGAGATAAATCCGGATGAAGTTACCAGCTGTACTGTCAAAGTAAATGGAAAAGCACTTAAGCAGGGAACAGACTTCAGTGTGAATAATGTAAGTGAAAGCGATGGCTGGCATAAGTACGAATATGTGATATCAAATGCGGTATTTGAAAAAGAGGGTCAGTACAATATCGTTGTGGAGACAAAGGACAAAGCAGATTCAGTTGCCTACAGTGATGTGAAGAGTGTAAATATTGAATTTATTGTGGACAAGACAGCACCTACATATACATTGACAGGTGTAGATAAAAACAATGAAAACTATATTGGCTCAAAGAATGCAGTATTGATGCCGAAGGATGATGGTGGAAAGCTTGGACGTGTAAAGATTACTGTAGTGGGCAAGGATGACAAAGAAAAAAAGGTTATCAAGGAAATGTCGGGAGACGATATGCTTGACTATCTGGACAAGCATGACGGAAAGATAGAGTTTGAAGTACCTAAGGAGGTGCTCTCTGCAAAAGACGGTGATTCAAGGCTTATGGTAGAGTGTGCAGACTGTTCTGTTGACGAAGGTGGAAAGACCAATAAAGTGAAAAAAATATATGGTAAGGATACAGAAGCAGATACAGAGATTGTCGAAGATGATGTACCTATGGAATCAAATTCGTCAGATGTCAAATCAGTAGAAACAAACAATGATAAGGCAGTATATATAATTGGAGCAATATTATTATTTGTACTTATAATTGCGATATTGATAATCGTTTATTATATGAGAAAAAAGATGAAAGAAAAGAAAGACAATGATGAGCAATAAGATAATTACCTATGTATTTACATCACCATGTGGTGGTGTGGGAAAAACAACAATGTCTGTGGCATGCGCGAAAGCGCATGCCCTTCAAGGCAGACTTGGCAACGAAGATTTTGAATTCTGGGAGGAGTGAGTATGAGATTTGAAATAGCAGCTGACACGGACAGAGGAATCGTAAAAGAAACTAATCAGGATAGTCTGCTGGTAAAGTGCTTCTCAACATGCAAAGGAGACATGGCATTTGCAGTATTATGTGACGGCATGGGCGGTTTATCGAAGGGTGAGCTGGCCAGTGCCACTGTAGTCAGAGCATTTGACAGATGGAGTGACGAGCAGCTGCCTGAGCTTTGCAAATCGTCGAACCCGGATATTGACAGTCTGATTCTGGAAAGACAGTGGGATGAAGTAATACAGCAGCAGAACGAAAAAATAAAAGCATATGGCAAAGCACATGCAGTAAACATGGGAACAACAGTGGTAGCGCTGCTTGTCACGCAAAAAGCCTACTACATTATAAACGTGGGCGATTCCAGAATATATAGCCTTTCAGACCATATAGAAAGGCTTACGACAGACCAGACATATGTACAGCGGGAAATTATGAATGGAAATATGACACAGGAGCAGGCTATGAGAGATCCGCGAAGGAATGTACTGCTGCAGTGTGTCGGGGCATCAGCAGAAGTAAAGCCGGAGTACAGGACCGGGGCAATGAAAAATGGAATGTCACTTCTGCTTTGTTCAGATGGCTTCAGGCATGAGGTATCAGAACAGGAAATCTATGAGATGCTGAAAACGGCAGCAACTGTAGATGGGCAGAATATGCACGACAGACTGGAGCAGCTCATCAGACTCAGCATGCAAAGAGGAGAGCGCGATAATATAACAGCAGCGCTCATAAAGGCACAGTAGGAGGAACAGATGCTTGAAATAGGCTCTTTAATTGACGGAAAATACAAGATACTAAACGAAGTTGGACACGGCGGAATGAGCGTTGTGTACCTGGCTATGAATGAAAGGGCAAACAAACAGTGGGCAATAAAAGAGGTCAGAAAGGATGGAGTAAAGGATTTTGAGGTGGTAAAGCAAAGTCTTGTTGCGGAGACCAATATGCTCAAAAAACTGAGCCATCCCAGTCTTCCTGATATTGTCGATGTCATAGATGAGGATGACAGATTCCTTATCGTTATGGATTATATAGAGGGAAATTCTCTCAAGACAGCATTGCAGGAGTACGGAGCCCAGTCGCAGAAAAATGTGATAAAGTGGGCCAAACAGCTATGCGATGTTCTTGGATATCTGCACTCACAGAACCCGCCAATCATATATCGTGATATGAAGCCGGCAAACATAATGCTAAAGCCTGATGGAAATGTGGTGCTTATAGATTTTGGAACAGCAAGGGAATATAAGGAAAATAACATAGAGGATACAACATGTCTTGGCACGATGGGATATGCTGCACCGGAACAGTTTGGTGGAATGGGGCAGACAGACGCGAGAACAGATATATATTGTCTGGGAGCCACAATGTATCATCTTGTTACGGGAATGAATCCCTGTGAGCCACCTTACGAAATAAGGCCGATCAGAGAAATTGACCCAACATTGTCAGGTGGTCTTGAACGTATTATTACAAAGTGTACACAGCCGGATCCAAACAACAGATATCAGAGCGCAGCTGAGCTGATGTATGACCTTGAGCACTATACAGAGATTGATGACATGTATAGGAAGAATCTAAAGAGAAAGCTTGCGGTATTTATCACCACATCAGTTTTGACGATGCTGCTTGGAACAAGCACAGTATTAAGCTATTGTGCGGCAGAACACAAAAAAAATGAAAACTATAATAGCATATTAAAAGAAGCGGATACCTATGACAATTATGACAATGGATATTACACGGCTATAGTCACCGACCCGACAAGGACGGAGGCATATATTAAGCTGAATGACAAACTGACAGACGATTTTGTGCTGGACAGGGATGAGGCGCAGATATTGAACAGGCTGATGGTAGGTATAGATTGCAAGGACCACAATGGCCGGGTGCATACATATGATGTCATGGCAAAGCTGAAAGAAAAAAATCCAAAGGGATATGAGGATGTATGCTATAAGATTGGTGAAAGCTTTTTATTCTACTACGAAATCAATGTGGAAAAAGACAGATACTCCAGTGCAGCGCAGTGGTTCAAGGAAGTAAAGGAGAATCATCCGGAGGCAGGAATATACTGTGAGATATCAGATTGTCTGACATTGATTAGCCAGTATGATGGAGCAAAGATACAACAGACAGAAAAAACATATGAAGAATACAAAAAGCTATGGAAGCAAATAAATGAGCTATATGCAAAATCAGAGAATTTTGACAGCTTAGACGCAAAGATTCAGGTATGGAATGAGATAGATGATATAGTTGACACAAATATCACATCATTTATAGCAGTGACAGATAAGGATAAAGTTATGGATTTATTACAGACAATAAAGGACAAAACAGAAAAGCTGGATAAATCCATAATGCGCGAGCAAATAACAGGATTGCAGGATAATATAGACAAAACAATTGAGAAGGCACAGAGCGTGAAGGAGGAAAACAAAGATGACTTATAATCAGTACAGGATGATATTTTACGTATCCTTCACCGCATTTGCCATAATGCTTATAGCTTCAATAGTCATACTTATAGTGCTTGAAATACCTAAGGTCATAGGTGCACTTACCGGAAAATCTGCCCGGAAAGGAATTGCAGCAATTGTACAAAAGCAGACAGCGGGACATATTGACATAACATCGTCCGGTCCGATAGCACCGTCATATAACCTGGCAGGGGAGAATAAGAAAAAGCCGGGATATACACAAAATATAGATGAAACTACTGTGCTGGATGCACCGACAGAAGTATTGCAGGATGAAACCACAGTATTGGAAGATATAACCGAAAAGCTGCAAAAAACCAATATCAGGTTCGAAGTAACAAAGAAAATAGAATTTTTACATACGACAGAATGTATCTCATAAGGAATGGAAAATAGCGAATGTCTAAATTAAAAGTAAGCATAAAAAAATCGACCGTTACTGCCATGATGAAGGCAGGACGAAAGGAAAGAATAAATGAAACCGAACTAAGCCAGCTAGCCAGAATAAAACCATGTGGAATCATGCATGTGACAAAAACAAAAAAAGACAGTGTCATATATACGTGCCCTGCAAATATAAATCTTACCGATAGATTGAAAAAAGCCATAAGCAAATATGATTTCTTTTTCATGATTGAGCAGATAGTAATAATGGTTGAGGATGTATACAATAACGGACTGAACGTAAACAGTGTTCGTTTTAATATGGATGACGTATACATAAACGAGATGACAAAAGAGATGTACTTTATATATTTTCCTATAGTAGGAGGACAGGAAAGTGCAGATATTGTCGGGTTTATAGAAAACATAATTTATACAATGACACCTGTTATCAATGAGGATACGAATTATATATCCAGATTTATGTATTATGTCAGAAGCTTCCATGGCTTCAACGGCAATGCAATAGAAAAATATATCTCACGCGAAGAGCGTGCAGTTGTGAACGTGCTGAAAAACAAAGCAGTGACAATGCAGCAACAGATAATGCAGCAACAGACAATGCAGCAACAGACAATGCAGCAGGTAATGCAGGGCAGCATGGATGGAACTACAGTGTTGTCAGATGATGGCATATCCGTACAGCAGATACAGCAGATGCAACCGGTGAACTATCATTTTGCAAGTCTTACAAGGCAGGTAACAGGTGAAAAGATAGAGCTTGGCAAACCATCGTTTGTGCTGGGAAAGAATCCGGAAAAGTCAGATTATGCGGTAGCAGACAATACGAATATCAGCAGGGTGCATGCAGTGATAACCACGCGAAACGGACGTTATTATGTAATGGACCAAAATTCTACCAATGGCACATTTATCAATGGAAGGATAATAAAGGCGGGGCAGGAAACAGAGATATTACCGGGAGACTGTCTGATGTTAGCTAATGAGGAATTTATATTTAATGAATAGCTTTAAATATAAAAGGTGAGGAGAATAATACTATTATGGAACTAAAAGAATTAAGTCGCAGAATATCAAGGTACCGGGCAAATGTAGAAAATCTGCAGCTTGAGAAAAACAGGCTGCTTAATGAAATAGATGCTTTGGATCAGGAAGCATTGAAAATAAAGGAATATAAATGGCAGGCGCAAAACCGGTTTAAATGCAGAGTTGATAATATAGCCGGCATGGACAGATATGGCAGTCGTAATATAACAAATCTGAAGGGCAGACTTAAGAGTATTAATTCATTAAACGACGGAAAATCGTATGTAGCCAATGCGATGAATGCTATAGATTCAATGCTGAGAGATGTAGAGAATGCAATCAGGAGCAGAAATGACAGGATATATGAAATAAATCAGCAGCTGTGTACATATGAGGACAATATAGAGCAGCTGAGAATAAAAAAAGAAGAATGGAGAGTAAGTAATGGGACAGTACAATTTAATGTTTGAGCAGGAGGAATTTACAGAACTTGTGCGTTTATACTCAGAACTTGCAAAGATTGCAGATAGACAGATGAACGAATATCAGATGATACTTGATATTATAAACACAAATGCGGTTATAAGCGGTGAATTGCACGATAAGCTGGAAGTGTACGAGGATGCTGTTCATACATATCAGAGTATACTGGGAGAATCCTTCAGGGAAATGTCAAAAAAACTTAATGAATTTGTGAGAGATGTAGATGAGGCAGATGGAGATATATATGGTATAGGAACATGTGAAGCGTATTAGAAGGAGGGGTGACGCATAATGAAATTTAAGGATTTTACGCAGGAAGCATACGATGACATACAAAGCTATATGGGAGGAGAAGAACAGTGGGAGGAAATAAACAAAACCTACGGTGTAGTGGAAACCAAAGGTATATTTCAATATGATTATGAATCACAGCTAAGAAACGCGGCAACAGAATATCAGAGACAAAATGAAGAGGCAAGCAATAGTGTAAGAAGGATGTTTGATAATGTAAATGGAGTGGATGATCTATATGCAGCCAGGTTTCGGGACGAATATATGGACTTGGAAAGATTCAGCACTGCAATTAAAGAACTGGCAGCTCTGATTAATGTAAGATCCGTTGAGAATATATATACGATGGATTGCCAGACATTGAAAACAAAAGCTGGTAATATACAGGCAAAAGTGGACTCGAAGATAACAGAGTATTATAAAGAGCGATTCTATTCAGTGGATTCTAGTGGAAAGACAGTTATGAACTGGGACGAAATAAACTATGAGATGCGGAAGGAATTTGTACCAGATGCAGAGCTGCAGGCACTTGTATCAGTATTTCCAAAGCTGTCCACAGATGATGAGGAAGAAACCATAGCAAATATAGAGAACATGCTGCGCGCAGGTTATGGAAACGCCAAGGATGATGAGTGGATAGATAATGCAGATCTGGAAGACCCTAAGTATTACAGTGTGAGTGTCACGAATACATTTAAGAGGGCGGTGGATATATATAAGACAAGTATGGATATAATTGACTATTACAGCGAAAAATGTGCATACAGAAACGACGAGATTAGTGATGAAGCGCTTGAAGAGATGAAAGAGCAGTACAGAGTGTCATCCCTGTTTAAAGCAATGGTTGATAGCTACCCGATAATAGGAGTTGCATATAATGGAAAAAACGATGGATTTACAATACATTCCGATAAAGAGAAAAATGTGACCGTATCCGTATGCCTGAAAGAGCTGCCGTTTGATGTAAGCATATGCAATATTACAGACAGCAATGACAGGGAGATATTGGACAAATATTATAACGTCAAGGTAACAAATGGAACTATTAATGAAAAAGTAGGAAAAGAAAATGAGAAGGTCAATCAGATAGATGCGTATGGAATGGTAGATAATCAGATTGTAAGCCATGTACTTCCACACGGCATGATTGAGAATACAAAGCAGAATCTTGAAAATCAAAAGGAAGAGGAAAAGACTGAATGCAGAGTATTTTTTGATGTAACAAGTAATACTTTAAAAGGTAAGATTATTAATGAAGCTATAGGCCTTTCAGCGGTAATAATAAATGAAACCGTAGGAGATAAGATTAACAAGGCTAACGCAGCAATAAATTATTTGAATGACTTAAATGCAGCATATGATGAAAATAATGAAAATGTACAAAATAATGCAGAAATTGATGAAGCAAAAGACAGACTGACAGAAACAGACTTTACATGTCAGGACATGATAGAAGATGCAAATTATTTCGGCATGGATATGGAGATAACCAGGGTAGGTGACACCTATATCTGTGAGAATATCACGATGGATGTGGAGAAAGTGACGAAGATGGTGGATGCATATAATGCACAGGCAGAGCCGAAACAGCAGGTAAGTATTGATGACTTGGAGGACTATGCCAGGGGAGCAGGTGATAAAAATCAGAGAGAGGATGACGAAGACTATAAGGCTTTGTGCAACAGAGTGTCAAACTATATTGATTACGTTATAGAAAATTGAGATAACAATAAATAGGCATGAATGCAACGCATACAGAAAGGAAAAT
>ERZ827498.411-NODE-411-length-57694-cov-19.473586_pt1 | contig 57694 bp, 55 predicted proteins | sample MGYA00519865_ERZ827498 | MGnify/ENA primary metagenome ERZ827498 (study PRJEB31778, sample SAMEA3449328) | human gut metagenome | biome: human gut; feature: human-associated habitat; material: faeces | place: United Kingdom | collected 2010/2012 ...
AAAAGACAGTAATTGTTACCGGCTCTTCAAAGGGCATAGGCGCGGCAACGGCAATTCTCTTTGCGCAAAGCGGTTGGAATGTGGTTATAAATTATAACGAATCCTTTGAATCGGCAAATCTGCTTTGCCGCTCGCTTGTAAGCAACGGCTACTCGGCAATCATTCAAAAGGCGAATGTTGCAAACAAGCTCGAGGTTGATATAATGCTCAAGGAAGCGCTTTACAAATTCGGCAGCATAGATGTGCTTGTGAACAATGCGGGAGTTGCGTATCAGGGGCTTATAACCGATACCGATGAGATCGATTTCGACCGAATAATAGATGTGGATTTAAAGGGTGTTTTCAACTGCTGTAAGGCGGTAACTCCGGTTATGGTAAATCAAAAATCGGGCTGCATTGTGAACATCTCATCCATGTGGGGTCAGGTCGGAGCTTCCTGCGAGGTGGCGTATTCCGCGGCAAAGGCGGGCGTTATAGGCTTGACAAAAGCGCTTGCCAAGGAGCTTGCTCCGAGCGGCATCACGGTCAACTGCATTGCTCCGGGGCTTATTGAAACCGGAATGAATTCCAATCTTACAATAGAGGAGCTTAACGATTTCGTTGATGGCATTCCGCTCGGCCGCATGGGCAGTGCCGACGAGATAGCCGCCGCCGTGCGCTTCCTCTCCTCCCCTGCTGCCGAATACATAACCGGTCAGGTTCTCGGAATTAACGGAGGGTATGTAATTTAGACATTAGACATTAGATTTTAGATGTTAGAGTACAAAAGCAGCAGCCTCGATACTGAGACTGCTGCTTTTAAGTTTAACTTTCCTTCGGCCGCCCGACAATCGGCGGAGCCTTTGGTCTGTACGGAAGCTATGATTTTGCATATCTGATATCTACCGTCTGAAATCTAATGTTATTTTCCCTCACGCAGCTTATTTATCTTATCCCGCAGATACGCCGCGTGCTCAAACTCAAGAATCTTCGCCGCCTGCTTCATTTCGGCGGTCAGGCGCTTGATTTCCGTCTCTTTTTCGATTCGCGACATTTTGGATATCGGCTTTTCGTCTTTGACCTTCTGCCCTATCTCTATTATATCGCGCACATCCTTAATGACGGTCTTCGGCGTGATGCCGTGCTCTGTGTTATAACGGCTCTGAATATCGCGGCGGCGCTCTGTTTCGCTGATAGCCCGCTCCATAGAGTCGGTCACGGTATCGGCGTACATAATGACCTCGCCCTCTGCGTTTCGGGCGGCTCTGCCTATCGTTTGCACAAGTGATGTTTCACTGCGCAGAAAGCCCTCCTTGTCCGCGTCAAGTATAGCCACCAAAGAAACCTCGGGAATATCAAGCCCCTCGCGCAAAAGGTTAATACCCACAAGCACGTCGAACTCACCGAGGCGCAGATCGCGGATTATTTCCATACGCTCCATTGTATCGATATCGTAATGCATATACCTCACCTTTGTGCCGAGGTCGTTCAGATACTCGGTCAGGTCTTCCGCCATCTTCTTTGTGAGGGTGGTTATAAGCACGCGCTGCTTTTTGGCAGTGCGTATATTTATTTCGGAAACCAGATCGTCAATCTGCCCGTCTGTCGGGCGGACGGAAATTTTCGGATCAAGCAGCCCCGTAGGTCTTATTACCTGCTCGGCAATCTGCGCCGCGTGGTCCTTTTCAAACTGACCGGGCGTAGCCGATACAAATATTGCCTGATTGACGTGGGCATAAAATTCCTCAAAATTGAGCGGGCGGTTATCAAAGGCAGACGGAAGACGGAAGCCGTACTGCACAAGATTTTCCTTTCGAGCCCTGTCGCCGCCGTACATTCCGCGCACCTGCGGCAGCGTTACATGCGATTCATCCACAAAAAGCAAATAATCGTCGGGGAAATAATCGAGCAGGGTCGAGGGCACACTTCCGGGCGCTCTGCGCGAGAGAACTCTCGAATAGTTTTCAACACCCTTGCAGGTGCCTATCTCCCTTAACATTTCAATGTCGTATTCGGTTCTCTGGCGTATTCTCTGCGCTTCAATCAGCTGCCCGTTTTCGTTGAAAAACCTTACGCGTTCCTCCATTTCCTCATCGATTTCCTTAAGTGCGTCTTCAAGCTTTTCATGCGGTACGATATAATGCGAAGCGGGATATATCGCCGCATGCGAAAGCAGCGCCTTGACTTCGCCGGTCACTGTGTTTATTTCGCTTATCCTGTCAATCTCGTCACCGAAAAATTCAACCCGAACGGCATTTTCCTGCGAATTGGCGGGAAATATCTCCACCGTGTCGCCCCGCACCCTGAATTTATTGCGGATAAAATTAATATCGTTTCGCTCGTACTGCAGATCCACCAGCTTGCGCAAAAGCTCATCGCGGCTTTTCTCCATTCCCGTGCGGAGGGATATCACCATGTTTTTATAATCGATAGGGTTTCCCAATGAGTAAATGCATGAAACGCTCGCCACAATTATAACATCCCTGCGCTCCGACAGCGCACAGGTCGCCGAATGACGCAGCTTGTCTATTTCATCGTTTATGGCGGAATCCTTTTCAATATAGGTGTCGCTTCCCGGTATATACGCCTCGGGCTGATAATAGTCATAATAGGATACAAAATATTCCACCGCGTTTTCGGGGAAAAACTCTCTGAACTCCGAGCACAGCTGTGCGGCAAGGGTTTTGTTGTGGGCTAAAACAAGCGTAGGACGGTTGACATTTGCGATAATATTCGCCATTGTAAAGGTCTTGCCCGAACCCGTAACACCCAGCAAAACCTGCTCTTTTAAGCCGTTTTCAACGCCTTTTGTAAGCTTTTCTATCGCTTCCGGCTGATCTCCGGTAGGTTGAAATTTGGAATGTAAAATAAATTTATCCGGCACATTAATCACCTGTTTTTACTGTATATTACCGATTATAGCATAAAACGCTTATCAAGTAAACAGTCTTATATTGACAAAATCCCTCACGCGTTATAAAATAATAATCGGAGCGGTTTAATATGAAGTTTCAGTTCAATATTGATTTAACCGATAAGGATTATACCGACTTTAATGTTTTTTTGTGCGGCGGCGTCGGTCGGCTTTTCGGCGGAATCGATAATTTCAGGAACTTTATTACTTATAATACCGCAGCTGTTACTGGCCAACTCGGTGCAGGCCTATCTGCTGCCCGCAATCTGCTTCGGCTCAAATATAAAATATAACCTCTTTAAAGACTTTATAAAAACAAAGTGTGCCGCAGTTGATACATATAAATAAGGGTGAAAAAATGAAAAGCTACACAACAAAATCCCCCGAAGAAACCGAAAGCATAGGCTTTAAGCTGGCGCAAACGCTGCGCGGCGGCGAGGTCATAGCCTTTCGCGGGGGTCTCGGAATGGGCAAAACCTGCTTTACGCGGGGGCTTGCGCGCGGGCTCGGCTTTACGGGCACGGTCACATCCCCTACCTTTGCGCTTATAAACGAATATATCGGCGGCAGGCTGCCGCTTTACCATTTTGATATGTACCGAATTTCGGGGTGGGAAGACCTTTATTCCACCGGCTTTTTTGAGTACGCAGAGCAAGGCGGAGTAATAGCGGCGGAGTGGAGCGAAAACATTGAAAACGCGCTGCCCGCAGGCACTGTAACCGTCAGCTTTGAACAAACGGGCGAAAACGAACGTGTGATAAATATTGACGGCGCGCGCGATATTGATTTAACGGAGACTGAAACACAATGAAAATACTTTCTCTTGAATGTACGGCGGGCCCTGCGTCCGCCGCAATAACCGAGGACGGGCGCGTTATAGCCTCCTCCTTTGTAAATGTAAAGCTTACCCACTCGCAAACCCTTTTGCCTATGGCAGAGGGGCTTTTTGCCGCGGCAAGGCTTGGGCTTTCCGATATTGACGGAATAGCCGTAACCGCAGGTCCCGGCTCGTTTACCGGGGTGCGCATAGGCATAAGCGCCGCAAAGGGGCTTGCCGCCGCTCGGAATTTGCCCTGCGCGGGGGTATCTACCCTATTATCACTTGCCTTTAACTACCGTGATACCGATTGCATTGTGTGCGCGGTTATGGACGCACGCTGCAGCCAGGTATACAATGCGATTTTTGAAATTTCCGGCGGCAAAATTACCCGCCTGTGCGAGGACAGAGCGGTTTTGTGCGAAGAACTTGCGGAAAATTTAAAAAAAGTATCGCAAAACGGAGAAAAACGTGTTATAATAGTCGGTGACGGCACAGACGTGTTCTTCCCCTTTGCCGAAAATATACCGGGCGTTTGCAAATCGTCGCCCGAGCGCAGATATCAGAATGCGGTATCCGCTTCCCTTGCGGCGGAGGATATATTCAAAAACAATTTATCCGTAACGCCTAACAAGCTGCTGCCCGTATATTTAAGGCTTCCGCAGGCGGAACGCGAGCTTAAAAAGAAAAAAGAGGTGAGCTTATGAAAATAGCGGTAGGCTGCGATCACGGCGGATTGGAGCATAAAAACGCAATAGCGGAGCATTTAAAATCCGAGGGCTTTGAGGTTGAAGATTTCGGCATATATGAAAATAAGTCGGTCGATTACCCCGAAATAGCGCTCAAGGTGGCAAACAGCATTAAAAACGGTGAAAACGAGCTGGGAATACTGGTTTGCGGAACCGGAATCGGAATGTCGCTTGCGGCAAATAAGGTAAACGGCATACGCGCCGCTGCCTGCAGCGAGCATTTTTCCGCAAAATATACCCGTCTTCACAACAATTCCAATATTTTATGCCTCGGAGGCAGAGTAATAGGAATCGGCACTGCGCTTGAGCTGTGCGATATTTTCGTCAATACCGAATTTGAGGGCGGACGCCACCAAAGACGCATTGATATGATAACCGAAATTGAAAAATCAAATTCTTAAAGGAGCAGCAAAAATGAAAGATAATGTATTTATTATGGATCATCCGCTTATTCAGCATAAGCTTTCCATCCTCCGCGACGAAAAAACAGGCTCAAAGCAGTTCCGCGAGCTTGTAAGCGAGATTGCAATGCTTATGTGCTATGAATCCACAAGAGACCTTCCGCTCACCGAGGTTGAGATAAAGACCCCGATAACCACTGCCAAAACCAAAAAGCTCGCCGGCAGAAAAATGGCGTTCGTGCCGATTTTAAGAGCGGGACTCGGAATGGTTGACGGCGTTTTAAGCCTTATCCCGGCAGCCAAGGTCGGTCATATAGGCATGTACCGCGACCCCGAAACGCACAAGCCGGTAGATTACTACTGCAAGCTTCCCGCCGACCTTAACGAGCGCGATGTTTTTGTGCTTGACCCCATGCTTGCAACGGGCGGCAGCGCTATTGACGCAGTTGCGAGAATCAAGGAATTCAACCCCAAGCGCATTAAGTTTATGTGCATTATAGCCGCCCCCGAGGGAATTGAGGCTTTCACCGCCGCTCACCCCGATGTACCGGTTTACTGCGCGGGACTTGACGATCACCTGAATGAGCACTGCTACATTGTTCCCGGTCTCGGAGACGCCGGCGACCGCATTTTCGGAACTAAATAATAAATCTCATAAAACATTAAAAACCGTCGCTTATGCGGCGGTTTTTTAATTTAGATATTAGATTTTAGAAGGTAGATATTAGATGTGCAAAATCATAGCTTCCGCACAAACCAAAGGCTCCCTCTGACGAGGGTGACTCCTCACAGTGTGAGAAGATGTCACGAAGTTGACTGAGTGGCATTCGTTTAAATTTTCAATTTTCAATTTGGCTTAGCCTGTACCAACCCTTCCGTCAGGCATACGGCTGCCGCCTCGGTCGGTGCTTCTGCTTTGCAGAGGTGTCCAACGGACACCCGCACCCTTACACCGGGGAGGCAGAGGTTTGTTCAAAGCTTTCATCCGCCCTGAACGGTGAAATCAAATTTACCGTCCTGCTCGGTGCAAAGCACCGTGTCGCCGTTTTTAATGCTTGAATCGAGTATCTTCTCGCTCAAGGCGTCTTCGATTTTATTCTGAATTTCACGGCGGAGCGGGCGCGCGCCGTAAACGGGGTCAAAGCCCTTTTCGGCAAGCGCGTATTTAACCTTTTCATCAAAGTTAAGGGTTATATTAAGCGCTTCAAGGCGTTTTTTAAGTCCTGAAAGCATCTTATCCGCAATTTCGGCAATCTGCTCTTTGTTAAGCTTTGAGAATACTATAATATCGTCCACACGGTTCAAAAATTCGGGACGGAAAGTACCCCGCAGCTCACCGAGCACCGCCTCTTTAACATCCTTGGTGTCCGAGCTTTCGTCTGCGTCGCCGAATCCGAACGATACCTTTTTATCGGTTATAAGCCGTGCGCCGACATTTGAGGTCATAATGATGACCGTGTTTTTAAAGTCAACGCGCCTACCTTGCGAATCGGTCAGTATGCCGTCTTCAAGTATCTGCAAAAGCATATTGAAAACATCGGGGTGCGCCTTTTCGATTTCGTCAAAAAGAATTACCGAGTATGGGTTGCGCCTTACCTTTTCGGTAAGCTGACCGCCCTCCTCAAAGCCGACATATCCGGGAGGCGAACCCACAAGGCGGGAAACCGTGTGCTTTTCCATATATTCGGACATATCAAGCCTTATCATCATATTTTCGCTGCCGAACATAGCCTCTGCCAGCGCCTTGCAAAGCTCGGTTTTACCTACACCCGTAGGTCCTAAGAATATAAACGAGCCTATGGGGCGCTTCGGGTCTTTAAGCCCTACCCTGCCGCGGCGTATCGCCTTTGCAACAGCTGTTACGGCTTCATCCTGCCCCACTATTCTGCGGTGCAGTTCATCTTCAAGCCGCAAAAGCCTTGCGCTTTCTTCCTCGGTAAGCTGCGCCACGGGAACACCCGTCCAGCTTGATACTATTTCGGCGATTTCCTCTTCGCCTACCTCGCCGCCCGAGTGGCTGCTTTCTCTGCGCCAGCTTTCCTTTGCCTGCTTGTATTCGTCCTTAAGCTTATTCTCGCTGTCCCTTAAAGCGGCGGCGCGCTCAAATTCCTGCGAATTTACAGCCTCGTCCTTTTCCGCCTCGGTATTGGCAATTTTTTCTTCAAGCTCTTTAAGCTCCGCAGGTGCGGCGCTTGCGGTAAGCCGCACGCGGGAGGCTGCCTCATCTATCAAATCTATTGCCTTATCGGGCAAAAATCTGTCGCTTATATAGCGGGCTGAAAGCTTTACCGCCGCCTCAATAGCCGCATCGGTAATTTTTACCTTGTGGTGCGCCTCATATTTATCCTTTAAGCCTTTAAGGATAAGTACCGCGTCTTCTTCGCTCGGCTCTGCCACATTTACCGGCTGGAAACGGCGCTCAAGGGCTGAATCCTTTTCAATATTCTTGCGGTACTCGGCAATTGTGGTAGCGCCTATAAGCTGAAATTCACCGCGCGCCAATGCAGGCTTAAGTATATTAGCCGCGTCGGTCGAGCCCTCGGCAGAGCCCGCGCCTATAATGGTATGAACCTCATCTATAAAGAGTATGATGTTACCCGATTTTGTAACCTCATCTATTACCGACTTAATTCTTTCCTCAAAATCGCCGCGGTATTTGGTGCCTGCCACCATTCCCGTAAGGTCAAGTGTGAAAACGCGCTTGTTTTCGAGAATATCGGGCACATCACCCGAGGCTATTTTCTGCGCCAAGCCCTCAACAATAGCTGTTTTACCGACGCCCGGCTCGCCTATTAGGCAGGGGTTGTTTTTGGTGCGGCGGCAAAGAATTTGAATTACCCTTTCTATCTCCTTTTCTCTGCCTATAACAGGGTCAATTTTGCCCTTTTTTGCAGCGGCGGTCAAGTCTCTGCCGTACTTGACAAGCGTGGGGGCTTTGGAGTCGGCGTCGTCGCTTGCAGTACCTGCAGCGTTTACGCTTTGTGTGTCCTCCGGGTCAATGCCCGAGGCTTTAAGCGCCTCGGTGGTAAGGGATGCCGCGTCCACGCCCAGCTCGTTAATAAAGCGTATTGCGTAGTTATCGCCCTCGCTTAAAATGCCTATGAGCAAATGCTCTGTACCCACATATTTTTTGCCCATATTCGCGCAGCCCGCCATGGCGGTTTCAATAACCCGCTTTGCGCGCGGCGTAAAGTAATCGGGCGAAAGCCTTGTAACGGTGCCGCAGCCTATATTCGCGCGGATCAGCTCCTCAATATTTTCGGCGGTTATTCCGTTTTTGTTAAGCACAGCCGCCGCAACGCCCGTGCCTATTTTCAAAAGCCCCAAAAGCAAATGCTCGCTGCCCACATAGGTGTGACCTAATTGTTCGGCAGAGCCTATAGCCTGATTTAAAGCCTCGTTTGCCTTTGTAGTGAATCCGTTAAAATTGTATTTCATAAAATGTAACCTCCCTTATCGGGTTTTTAAGATTTTAGTTTTTTATTTTAATGCGTCGCGAATAAAGGCGGCGCGGTATATATCGCGTTCCTCGGGTTCAAGCTGCCCGTATTTCTTCATCAGCATATTGGGCTGACCCTCTATAAACAGCTTTATGGGAAGAGCATCCGTTTTGATTATGCCCATACTTATGCCGAGTTTAATCCGTGATAATAAATCCATCATTTCCTTGCTTGATAATATGCGGCTGTTTTGCAGCGTACCGAGCGCCCTGAAGCACATATCCTCAAGCTTTATTTTGTTGAGACCGTTTCTCGCCTTGCGTTCCTTATCTATCAGCTGCGCGGTTATTATTTTAAGGTTATCTATCGCGTTCTTCTCGCTTATACCAAGGGTTATCTGGTTTGAGACCTGATACATCGAGGCGCTTGCCTTTGTGCCTTCGCCGTACATTCCGCGAACGGTAAAGCCTATTTTGCCCACCGTTTCGGCAATGGATGATATTTCGCCGTTCGATTCGGTCACGGGCAGGTGCAGCATGACAGACGCTCTGAGCCCCGTGCCCAAATTGGTGGGGCACTCGGTTAAAAAGCCCAAGCTGCGGTCAAAGGCGAAGTGCAGTTCGTTATAAAGCAGCGAATCAAGCTGCTCTGCGGTATCATATGCCTTTTCAAGCTGCAAGCCGCCTAAAATCACCTGTATTCTTACATGGTCCTCCTCGCCTATCATAATACTTATGCTCTCATCCGCCGAAATAATTATTGCGCGGTCGGCGTTTTCTTCGGCAAATTCGGGGCTTATTATGTGGCGCTCCACCATCGCCGCGATTTCAGTCTGCGGAACGTCCGCCATATCAATGTATTTAAGGCTTTTCGCAAACGGAGTGTTGCTTTGCAGCACGGCGTTTTTAACCTTTAAATTAAGCTCTCTGCGCTGCTCGGGGGTCATTCTCGCGGGAAAAGGCAAGCCCGATAAATTGCGCGCCAGCCTTATTCTCGTGCTTACGGCAATATCGTCCTCGGGCGCGTGAGTTGTATACCAGCTACTCATTTTCCGTCTCCTCCAGTTTCTTAATCTTATCCCTCACGACCGCCGCCTCTTCAAAGCGTTCCTCGCTTACAAGGCGGTTAAGCTCCAGTCGCAAGCTATCCGCCGTTTCCGCCTGCGGTTTAACGGCAAGCGGCGCGCTGTTAGGCACCTTGCCGACATGCTTCACGCTGCCGTGCACCCTTTTAAGATATGGCAAAAGCTCACTGTAAAAGGTCTTGTAGCACTCGGCGCAGCCCGCCTTACCGGTTTCGGCAATATCCGAAAATCTTGAGCCGCAAACCGGGCAGCAGGTCTCGTCAGCTTCTGTTCCGAGTCCCGAAATATCCCCGAACATCGAGGCTAACATATCCGCAAGCCCGCCGTGCGGGAATTTCGAGTACCCCCCCTCCGCGGCACAGCTGCTGCAAAGATTGCGCTCTGTCACCACGCCGTTTATTATCTGTTTAATATGCGTTGTTGCATTGTTTTTTCCGCATTTATCACATAGCATAAAAATCGCTCCTTGTTATTTTATTTGTGTGAGCAGCAGCTGTTTTAAAAGCGCCGCTCTTAAGGTATCGCGGTATTCGACCGGCACCGCCTGCAAAACAGCAGCAGATACCGCCGTGGCAATAAGCTTCGCCGCATCCGGCGATATTATCCCCGATTCTATACAGTTCTCAAGAATAATTCTCGTCGTCATCGGGTCTACCGCGCCGCCTATGGAATTTATAATGTGCATGAGCGCAGAGGTATGGCTCATAACAACACGCCTTATTCTTATATATCCCCCGCCGCCGCGTCGGCTTTCTATCATATAGCCGTGCTCCGGCGTAAATCGTGAGGAAAGAACATAATTTATCTGACTCGGAGCACAGCCGATGGTATTGGCAAACTCGTTGCGCTGAATCTCGGCGGTGTTCGCACCCGACTCGTTTAGCATTTTTATTATTTCCTGTGTTATTAAATCGCTCATTCTCATAGCTTACACCTCATTTTGACCTTTCCTGACTATAATTATACACCAAAGTCAGGAAAAGTCAAATACTTTTTTCAATTTTTTTAAAAATTTTTTCAAAAAATAAAAAAATCCCCCCGTTTTATCGGGGGAAAGCATATCAAAAAAGCCCGCCGCGGCTCCCTTGTGTAAAGGGAAGATGTCCCCGCAGTGCGGGAAAAATGTCGCGTAGCGCACCCTTACCAGGGGTGGTAGGGCGGTTTGTGCAAACCGCAGCCTCATTCGCTTATAATACCGCGTAATTTTGCGATATTTTCTTTAATTGTTCCGTCCTTTGAAAATACACCGGAGGTTCCCGAAACAAAAATATTCGCGCCCATTTCGTTCATAAGCGCCGCGTTGTGAAAGCTCACATTTCCGTCAACCTCAATTTCAATATTTTCATAGCCCCTTTCATCAAGATATTCACGAAGCTTTTTAATTTTTTCAAGAGCGGAGGGTATGAGCTTCTGTCCCGCAAAGCCGGGGTCAACGGTCATAACAAGCACCCCGTCAATATCGTCTGTAATATTTTCGAGCGCGCATATCGGCGTGCCGGGGTTAAGCGCCGCCAAAGCCCGGCAGCCCTTATTTTTCACCGCCGCAACCGCTTTATGAATGTGCGGAGTCGATTCGCAGTGCACCGCTACATAATCATCCGGAGATAATTGAAACCAATCAAGCTTACTTTCGGGATTTTCAACCATTAGGTGAATATCAAGCGGAATGGCAGTATTGGCTTTGAGTATCTTTACAAAATCCGTGCCGAGAGTATAATTCGGCACAAAGCTGCCGTCCATAATATCAACATGAAGCATATCGATTTTGTTTTCTTCAAACTGCCTTATGCAATTTTTCAAATCAAAAAAATCGGCGCACATGACAGACGGGGAAATTTTCTTTTTCATGTTTAATCTGCTCCCTGCATATTTAAAATTACTTTATTGTAAAATTCCGTTTTGTTCTTCATCATTTCGAATGCGGTATTGCATTCAGAAAGCGGGAATTTGTGCGTGATAAGCGGCTTGACATTTAGTTTGCCGTCAGCCATTGCCGTAATGCTTTCATGCCAGTCGTTAACGACGTCATTATAAGATGAATTCCATGTGCCGTTTATACACAGCTCCTTGCGGAGAATTTGCCAATATGTATTTTGTGACATTGTGACTTCGCCCGCCGGGTTTCCCATAAGCACCATTCTTCCGTGCGGCTTTACCGTCTCAAGGCATTTTTGCAGAGCGTCCGAATACCCCGTCCCCTCAAGCGCGCAATCGGTAACCGTTCCGTTTTCCCACTCATAAAAGCCGAGTGTTTTCGCAAATTCAAGCTTTCGCTTGTCGATATCGGTATAATATACTTTTTTTGCGCCGAAAAGCACAGCCCACTGCCCTGCTATAAGACCTATTGGGCCCGCGCCCGAAATAAAAACGCTCTCCCCTTTTGATATGTTCAGCTTTCCGGCGGCGTGTCTCGCAACCGATACAGGCTCGCACATCGCACCCTCGTCATAGCTTAAACCGGACGGCATTTTTACAAGGTTCCACCGCTTTACAGCTATGTATTCGGTCATTCCGCCGTCCCGCCGCGAGCCGTAATAATCATAATTTTCACAGGTGGCGTAATTCCCCTCCCTGCAGCTTTTACACTTAAAGCAGGGCAAAAGCGGAAAAACGCATACATTTTCGTTTGTCATCAGCCCAAGCGGATCGAATACCACCCTGCCCGAAAACTCATGCCCGATTACAGTCGGAAAGGTGTAGGTTCCCTTAACATATACTCTGCCAAGATCGCTGCCGCAGATTCCGCAGCTCATCACCTTCACTATAACCTCATCGCCGCCGCATTCAGGAAAAGGTGCTTCCTCATACCGCAGATCGCCTATACCGTATAATTTTGCGCATTTAACTGTTTTATTCATAGCATTAACCTCTTTACAACAGTTTTCTTATGTGCTAAAATTATAATCAAATATGAGCGTTTTAACAATATACGGCGCTGCTATTGATTAAAAATCAAAAATATCGATTATAAACAATCATATAAGAAATAAATCGAAAGCAGGAAATTTTATGTACGGCATAGAGCGTCAGGAAAAAATATTGAGTCTCTTATCGGAAAATGTAAGCATAAGCGTTAATAAGCTTTCAAAGCTGCTTTATGTAAGTCAGCCCACTGTCAGGCGGGATCTGAGCGAGCTTGAACGGCAGAAAAAGGTAATCCGAACGCACGGCGGGGTAGTAATAAGAAATGCCCCCGATAACGAAATACCGCTTTTGTGGCGCGAGGAGCAGAATAACGCTTCAAAAAAGAAGATATCGGAAAAAGCCGCGGAATATATACATAACGGCGACATTATTTTTATGGACGCTTCGTCCACCGTTTCCTATATAATACCGCATTTAAAAAGCTTCACTGATATAATCGTTGTGACTAACAGCCCCAAAATATCGCTTAAATTAGGCGAGGAACGCATAAAAAATTACTGCGCGGGAGGGCTTCTTCTGCAGCATTCGATTGCTTACATCGGCTCCGAAGCCGAAGCCTTTGTTTCTCATTTCAATGCCGATATATTTTTCTTTTCAAGCCGCGGCTATACAGAGGACGGGTTCATAACCGATTCCTCCGCGGAAGAGGCGTGCGTAAAAAAAGCAATGCTTAAAAATGCCGCCAAAAGCTTTTATTTATGCGATTCAAGCAAGAAAAATAAGAAATATATGTATAACATCTGCCGAACGGACGAGGTCTCCGTAATCACCGAATTGCCGTGATTTTTTCTGTTTATATGTCGGGTATTGCTTTTAATTGTAAATTAAAGTATAATTAATATACTGCGCTGACAGGTGCGGCATGTATATAAGAAAAAACGAGGTGCGGTGTTAATGTTTTCGGAGCTTAAAAGCGTGGGACTCTTCGGCATTGATTCTTATATGATTGAGGTTGAAGCCGATATATCGTCGGGTCTTCCCGCCTTTGATATAGTGGGTCTCCCCGATGCTGCGGTCAAGGAATCGCGCGACAGGGTGCGTGCGGCGCTTAAAAACTGCGGCTTTAAATTCCCCATCGGGCGGATAACCATAAATCTCGCTCCGGCGGATCTGAAAAAGGAAGGCTCGATATACGATCTGCCGGTGCTTATAGCAATCCTCAAGGCCTCCGGTCAGCTAGATGCCGATATAGGAGACAGCGTTTTTATAGGTGAGGTTTCGCTTGACGGAAGATTAAGACCCGTCGGCGGCGTTCTCGCCATAACCATAACCGCGCTCAAAAGCGGCATAAAAAATGTTTTCGTCCCCGAGGAAAACGCGGTGGAGGCTGCAATAATCGAAGGGATAAATGTATACGGAATCAACAATATAAAGCAGCTGATAGCCCACCTTACGGGAACCGACACCTTAACCCCCATGCCCGTTACCGAAATAAACGCGCCCGCCCTTTCGGACGCGGTGGATTTCAGCGATGTTAAAGGGCAGTTCGCCGCAAAAAAGGCTCTTGAGGTTGCAGCCGCGGGCGGGCATAATATTCTGCTTATAGGTCCTCCCGGAGCCGGCAAAAGCATGCTTGCAAAGCGGCTTCCCACAATTTTGCCGGAAATGACCTTTGAGGAATCGATTGAAACCACGAAAATTCATTCCATAGCCGGAATTCTTGATAAAAATAACCCGTTTGTCCGCGTCCGCCCCTTCCGCTCACCGCACCACACGGTATCGCCCGCAGGCATAACCGGCGGCGGTTCTGTTCCGAAGCCGGGCGAAATATCGCTTGCGCATAACGGCGTGCTTTTTCTTGATGAGCTGCCCGAATTCCGCCGCGATGTTACCGAGGCGCTCCGTCAGCCGCTTGAGGACGGTAAGGTGACCATTTCCCGCGTTGCGGGCACGCTTACATATCCAAGCTCGATTATGCTTGTTGCCGCCATGAATCCCTGCCCGTGCGGATTTTTCGGGCATCCCACAAAGGAGTGCATCTGCTCGCCCAAGGCGGTGCGCAATTATCTCAACAGAATTTCAGGCCCGATGCTTGACCGTATTGATATCCATGTCGAGGTGCCGCCGGTCAACTTTGAGGAGCTTAACTCCTCGTCTGAGGAGGAGACCTCGGCTGAAATAAGGGAGCGTGTAAACCGCGCAAGAAAGCTCCAGATTGAGCGCTACCGCGGTACGGGAGTATCCTGCAACGCAAGACTTACCCCTGCTATGCTTAAAAAATACTGCGTTACCGACAGTGCGGCCGACGGATACCTGCAGCTTGCGTTCGACAGGCTCGGAATGTCCGCAAGAGCCTACGACCGAATTTTAAAGATTGCAAGAACTATAGCCGACCTTGACGGAAGCGAGCTTATTAAACGAAACCATATTTCATCAGCGATTTCCTTCAGAAGCCTTGATAAAAAATATTGGAGTGAATAAAACCGTAAGTGTCGGGAAGGTGCGGGTGTCCGGTGGACACCTCTGCGAAGCAGAAGCACCGACCGAGGCGGCAGCCGGGACGGTGGATTGCGTAAGCCGTGACGGAAGGAGCGAAAAGCTTTAGGTATATAAAATCTTACCTTTTTGCACATCCGACATCTACCATTTAATATCTAATATCTAAATAACCGCTGCCGCAGCAAAGCTGCGGCAGCGGTCGTTTTATGTGATTTTTTTCTTAAAGGATTATGCAGACAAGACCGTTGCAGCCCTCGTTTATCACGCGTTCTATCGTTTCCTGAATCCTTTGCCTTGCGTCTGCGGGCATACGGGAAAGCTTGGTGTGCAGCCCTTCGTTTACAAGCTCATGGAGCGATTTTCCGAATATATTAGAATCCCATATCTTAACCGGATCCTCTTCAAACTCGCTTAAAAGATACATCACCAGATCCTCCGACTGCTTTTCGCTTCCTACGATCGGGCTTACCTCGGTAGTGATTTCGGCCTTCATAAGGTGAATTGACGGTGCAGAGGCGCGAAGCCGTACCCCGTAGCGCCCGCCCTGCTTCATAATTTCGGGCTCCTCAAGCTTTAAGTCCTCAATTTCGGGCATTATTATTCCGTAGCCTGTCGCCTCAACCTCGTCAAGCGCGTCCTTGACCCTCGAATATTCCTTTTTGATTTCGGCAAGCTCCTTAACGCACTCCATAAGCTCCTGCTCATCATTGATTTTAAGCCCGGTGCTTTCGGCAAGCACGCTGTAAAAAAGAGAGCTGTTTATTTTAATTGTTATCTCCGCGCTGCCCGTGCCAAGATTTATTCCGTTGATTGTTGCTCCGTCGGCGTTTTCGCTGTTTGCGAACGCCGTTTCAAAGCACCTGATATCCCTTATATGCCGTACATTTTCCGCCGATTTTTTAATCGTATCGGTAAGCTCCGCGCGCAGCCTGTGTTCAAGCGGAAGAGAGTTTATCCAGCGCGGAAAGCTTATACATATCTCTTTAATCGGGAATTCAAAAAGAACGCGCGATAATATTTGCTTTATATCCTCCTCGGATAATTCAAGACAGTTTACCGGCTGTACCGGGATTCCGTATTTTTCGGTAAGCCTTTGTGCAAGCTCCTGCGCTTCTGCCGATTCGGGGTACATACAGTTGAGCAATATCACAAACGGCTTGTTTATTGCCTTCAGCTCATCTATCACCCGCTCCTCCGCTTCCTCGTATTCGCTGCGTGGGATATCGCTGATGCTGCCGTCTGTCGTGATGACAAGCCCGATAGTAGAATGCTCGTTTATTACCTTGCGCGTACCTATTTCCGCCGCCATGTTAAAGGGTATAGGCTCTTCAAACCACGGCGTCATTACCATTCTCGGCTGATCGCCCTCAATATATCCGAGCGCGCTCGGCACTATGTAGCCCACGCAGTCTATCAGCCGCACATTCATTACCGATGAATCGTCAATTCTTATTTCAGCGCCCTTTTCGGGTATAAACTTCGGCTCGGTCGTCATTATTGTTCTGCCGGATGAGGATTGCGGAAGCTCGTCGTTCGCCCTTTCCTTTAAATAATCTCCGGCTATGTTCGGCAGCACGAGCTTATCCATAAACTGCTTTATAAATGTTGATTTTCCCGTGCGCACCGGTCCGACAATTCCGATATAAATATCTCCGCCGGTGCGCGCGGCTATATCCTTATAAATGCTCACATTTGTCATAATTCTTCCTCCATATGCTTTTAACTCGCGGCAGTCAAACTGTCTTTTGGTAAAGCATATGCCGAGGAAGGGCTGATTATGACGGTTTATACACACTTTTTACAATGCGGATTTATTAATATTAAAGCCTGTTGTTATCGGTTTTCCCGACAGCAACAGGCTGATTTTATACAAAATTATTATGTTGTATATCTTTGCAGACCTATATTTAATATCTAATTTCCGATATAAAAAACTCTCATGCTCACGCCGCTGTCCTGTATGAGTATATTCTTCGGCATGCGTGAAAATTTCACGGCTGCAAACAGATCTCCCGCTGCTCCCGAAATATTGATAAGCTGAATCATATAAACGATCCAGAACCATTCGGTCGGGACAAAGAAATTAACGGCAGCCAGCACAGTTCCCCAAAGCACGATGGGAGCCAGCGCTATAAAAATATACGATTTTTTATCGTAATAATCCTCACTTCCCGCAAACGCATATAAGCCGGTGAACCCGTATTTTACCCTTTTTGTACCGCATAACTTCATCGCGATGCCGTGAACCAGCTCATGGAGAACCATATACAGCACCATTAAAACAATTAAAGCGGCAAGCCTTAAAAAATAGCGGACTATCCCCCCGCTCATATCAAAAAAGGAGGTCACGGGTACGAAAAAGTTCATGGATACCGCCATAACAGCCGCAATGGCAAGAGCAAGTAAATTAACGATTATCGCCGTCCTTTTATCCTTTTGAAGATTAAGCGAGTATATTTCCCCGTAATCTTCGGGCAATACCCCAATTGCTTTCATTTTTCTCTCCCCCGATCTTATTCCGAAGCCTTTCGACAGTATTATGCTTTAATGCAGCTTATCCGCCGTTTCCCGCGCAGCATCTCACCGCGTGTTATCTTTCTTAATTGCCTTTTCCTGCTTATCGCAAAGAGCGTTGATACGGTTGGTAAGGACAACAAGTTCTTTGCTCTTACAGTCGCTGCTGCGCTCAATAATCCCCATAAGACGAATACCGGCCGCGTACAGCTTGTTCCATACCGCAGAGGAGCGCCCCTTCCTTTTGTAAGCGCCGCGCGGCACCTTTTGTCGGCTGCCGACGGTAAGCTGCGTACCGACGACCGGATCGAAAACATCCCCGCTGTACGGAGCCGTTGCTTCAATTCCAAGCCGTTCGGTAACGGTTTTGGCAAAGCTGTCGCATACGCCGTCCGAGCCATGATTAACATAGACTCTTGTCGGTCGTTTCTTCATCGAAGCTATCCAATCCACCAGCCGTAACATGTCGGCATGTGCCGATATACCCTCAAGGTTTTCAATATCTGCCGCAACCCTGACATCTTCCCCAAACAGGTTGACATACCGTGCACCGTTCAAAAGTCGTCTGCCAAGTGTTCCCTCCACCTGATACCCAACAAAGAGAACCGTACATTCCGGTCTCCAAAGATTATGCTTTAAGTGATGCCGTATGCGCCCCGCCTCGCACATACCCGAGGCGGAGATGATGACTTTAGGCATGGGATCTGCGTTGATATTTTTGGAATCATCACCTGTTACCGAAAGATGCAAGCCGTTAAATCCTACAGGATTGACCCCCCTGTCAAGCAGTTCGTTCGTTTCCTCATCAAAGTAACCGCGGAGGGTATCCTTATAAATTTCGGTCGCCTCAATCGCAAGCGGACTGTCAAGATATACCTGAAAATCGGTAAGAGAGAGCCGCCGCTCCTTGATACGCCGAAGCATATACAGAAGCTCCTGTGTTCGCCCGACCGCAAAGGACGGGATTACCACATTTCCTCCGCCGGTAATCGTTCGATCGATTATTTCGGCAAGCCTTTGCTCGGTATCCTTCGGCTGCGGCGGACGCGGGCTGTCTCCGTAAGTGGATTCAATAATCAGAGTGTCCGCTTCATCCGGCACATTCGGCGGGCACAGAAGCGGTCTGCTCGGCGTTCCGATATCCCCCGAAAAAACGACATGGTGAGTCTCTCCGTTTTCGGTTACCGATATTTTAATGCTTGCCGAGCCCAGCAGATGCCCCGCGTCATAAAAGACAGCCGATATGCCGTCGCACGGCTCCACCGCCGTTTTGTAATCAGTCACCCGAAACTGCGGCATAAGCCTTTTTACATCGTCAAGGGTATACATCGGAGTGTAGCCCTCCTCACCGGAGCGCAGTGCCCTGCGGTTCTTCCAGACCGCTTCGGTTTCCTGAATGTGCGCAGCGTCGGCAAGCATGATGGCGCATAAATCGCGCGTAGCGGTCGTTGCGTAAACATTCCCGCGAAAGCCGTTTTTGGTCAACAGCGGAAGCTTTCCGGAATGGTCAATGTGGGCATGTGTGAGAAATACAAAGTCTATGTCGGCGGGCGGCACGGGAAGCTCGCGGTTTTCGTAAATATTCGGGCCCTGCTCCATGCCGCAGTCAACCAGAAGCTTTTTGCCGCAGGCTTCAAGCAAGGTGCAGGAGCCCGTAACCTCGTGTGCCGCACCGAGAAATGTCAGTTTCATAAAATTCTCCGTTCGTGTTTTTCAGTTGTCGGACTCTCTAACTATGTAGAATCGCCTTGGTCTTACATTGACTGATAAACAGATAAACAGCAGCGACTGCCGCTGCAACCGTAGTGTGACAGGACTCGAACCCGTCGCGCCTACGAAACAAAATTTTGCATAATACATTGCCTCAAAACTTGAAATACGGCAGTATTCCTGCGTTTAGTCGGCTTCGTCTTATAACAAAATTTTTTGTTTCGGTAGGTTAAAAGTTTCTGCCGCCGAATTTTTTATTCGGCGAAGCGAGAAATTTTTTTCAAGGCTAACGCCTTGCAAAAATGAACGCAAAGCCGCAATCTAAAAGGCGGCGAGCGAAACCGCGGCAGGTTCGAGTCCTGTCACACTAACAATAGCCGATACCGCAAGAATAATCCTTTTCCGTTTCTTCATGCTTTTGCTCCTCCGTTATAAAACGATTTTCAGTCCCGGAGCCGACAGTTTCGCACAGTCGGCTCCCCTTTCATACCGCTTACCTGTCAGCGCCCGGTTTACCTTTGTTTTTTAAAGGAAAACGGTCGTTGGTCGGTTTCAGGAAATTCATGATGCGGCAGCGGATATGTTTCCGGATCATGGATCATATCAAAATCGGAAATATCCGTTTTCGCAGTACCGCGGCAAAAGCCACAGTAAACATCGCCCTCAGGTATGAGTCGTCCGCAGTGTTCACAGTGTTCGTAAGTCGTCATCATGTCAGTTTCCTCCTTTATTTTTTCTGCAATCCCTTGCAGTCAGAGACAATACTTATTTCTTTGCCTATCTGTTTTCGAGGGTTCCGAACAGACCGAAAAGTGCTACCAAAAGCCCCAATGCCCCGATAATAAGCGAAACGGCTGTTTCTTTAAACGAAAGCTGCAGTAAAACAGCAAACAACTCAATCGCAATGCCCATGAATATTTTTCTCATACCGTTATTCCTCCTTTACTGCTTCGTTTAATTTGCTTTGACCTTTTTATCTTATCCGAGAGCCGCAAGCAGCGAGTCTTCTTTTACCGAGACATTTTATAAGCCGTCCTTCACATAGGACAATGCGGAAACAGCAGCCAGATTGTCTGTACAATCATTTTCTCCTGTTTGGCTTTTTCGTTTCGGCAAAGGCAGGCACCGGCATATGAGGAGCCGATTGAACCGGATAATGAACGAATACCGGCTCCGGAAGGGGTCGAAGCTCTATATTTTGGCATTCCGGGCACACTCCCTCAAAAATCAGACGATGTCTGATAATCTTATAGCCTGACTGTTTGGCAATCTCTTCATCCAAATACGGTTTGTACGGGTGCGGCGCGTCGCTTACTTTTTTGCACTCAACGCAGAACATATGATAGTGCAGATCGGTGCGCAGATCGTATCGGTCCGCTCTGGGCACCCGCACATGGCAGATCAAACCGTCCTCACAAAGAAGGTTCAGATTACGGTATACGGTTCCGTGGCTGATTTTCGGATCAAGCTTATGCACATCGTTGAATATCTGATCGTCGGTCGGGTGGTCTTTCCTTGCCTGTACCGCCTGTAAAACCATTTGCCGCTGTTTTGTTTCTCTGCGTATAATCATCGGTTTTCATCTCCGTATCAAGATCTATTTCTGTCCCGCCGAGCTCGCCCGGCTCCTTTAACCGCAGCTTGGTGTGAGCTTTCTCATTTTTCCGCGTTATTAGGACGAGTTCCTAATAATATTATAAGCAAAAATCGGTATAAAGTCAATAGGCAGTAAAGCAAAAATAGGCACTTTTCATAATTTCTTTTTTATCTTTTTGCTCTTTTATGTGCCGCAGTCACATAAGAAAAACCTCCTGCCGGGCATGATGCGCCGAACAGGAGGCTTTTTTTACGGAGCTGCCGTGATCGTATTATTTGTAACCGTTACGCCCCAGGCTTCCCGCACGGCGGATATCGGTTCTGCCTGAACAGCCTCGGCAATAACCTCTATTACCTGATAGACCGTGCTGCCGTTTTCAAGCTGTGTCTGCCCGAGGATAAAAGGCTCGCACAGTATTTCGGTCGCTTTCCCCGGCTCTACCGGATAGGGAAAACAGTAGGTGTGGTCGGCTCCTGCGATCCAACCGTTTTTGAGTGTCAGATCCGGGTATTGAGAGGCGGCCGTCCCTGCAATGTCCCCGTTTGAATCGACATAATACGAAACCAGCTTCAGGCGAATAAATTCCTTGACATTGCCGGTATTCTCCACCCGTATATCCGACTTTTGTCCTCCCACCGCAGCGGTACCGGTCACCTCGTTGTTATCAAGCTTCTCACGGACGGCGCAGGAAACCTCTGCCGGAATAAACCGATTTGTTTTTTCCGCCTTTTTGAACATAAAGGCAAGGGTCAAGCCCGCAGCCGCAGCAATACACAGGGCAGCCGCAGCAATCAGCAGGTGCTTTATTCTTTTCGACATTGCGGCGTCACCCCTTTCTGTTCGTTATCCTTTCGCTGTTTCCGTTAAGCCATTTATTATTAACGGGAGCATCGCCGAATGTGACTTCCGTTGTTGTTCCATCGGAAAGGGTCACCCTCTGCGATGTGTCGCTATACCGCCATGACCAAGCATTTTGCTGTTCTATCATGTATTCACGACACAGCATATCCTTAATCGTCACGCTGCCGTTCCCCTTGATCGAAACATACAACTCAAAAGCGGGATCATCTGCCGCGGTTATACGGTAAACAAATACTCTGTCGCCGTTTTCCTCATCCCCGGTGCCGTTTCCTCTCACAATCGTCATATTTCCGACAACAGGAACGAGCTTTGCCCAAAAGGTGTTGACCTTAGGCATGGCGTCAAGATTCAGCGTCGCGGGAACAAGCTTGCTGCCCGTTACCGTTCCCTTGTCGCCGATCGGCACCGTACACTCTTTATCAAGATACCAGCCGTCAAACCGATAGCCGATCTTAGCCGTCGCCGTTGAGCCGATGAAAGGATCCGTTCCGTTGACTACCTCAATAGTCTGACTGAGCGTTCCGCCGCCGTACTGCCACACCTTATATTCTACGGTATATTGCAAAGGCGCATAGTAGAATATGATATAGTTCTGTGCATCGTTTGCCCGAAGAATGATCGTCTGCGACAAATTTGATACACAGTTCATTCCGCTGACCGGCTTAGCCGTTGCCGTTGCGGCAGCTCCGAAAGTGCCTGTGCCGGATTCAATCGGAAGAAGCACGCCGTTTGAAGTATCGCCGGCGGTATATGTCAGGTCGGACAGATTGCCGATATCCGTGCCGTACTTCAAATAATATACCTTGTAGCTTTGCGTGTTGCGTGTATAGAAGATATACAGCTCGGTGCCTTGCTCCTTAACGGTAATGGTAAAGTGCGGATCGGTTTCGGCGTCAAGCAGCTGCGTTGTACCGAAATCCTTGATATATCCCGTGCCGTATACCGAAAAACCGCTGAAGGTCTGCGGTACGATATCATGCGTAGAGCCGATATCTCCGATACCCTCGGTGAGGGCATCGCTTTCGGTATAGTTGATGTAATTACCGCTTTCATCCTGCGTAAGCTCCGCCCCTGCGGCATTAACCTTCTGCAGCATATGGTGTACGGCATAAAAGGCGTTCTGCGTATTTTTACTGTAATAGAAGACCACTACATTGTCCGGAGAGCCGACATAGTTGCCGTTTCCGTCATCAGTAACGGCAAGAATCAGCCGTTTGTAAAAAGCATCGGGAATATAGTCTTTAATGACCTCGAAGCGTTCTGTCACGACCGCCTTGGTTGAATCTTTCGTCACCGTTCCTCCGCCCGGAGCAGAGGTTATCAGGGCGCCGGTATCCGCATAGCGGTATTCCACCCGATAGGCTATATTCGCCGAATGCACATAGGTGAAGGTAAATACATTGTGCTCCGGCTCTTCCTTGTTCTCCTCATATTCCACTGTGATGGAATGGCTGGCAAGCGTCGGGTAATAACCGCTGCTGTTATAAGCAGGATAAAGCTCGTTGAGCGGTTCGCCCGCTTTCGGATAGAAGGTACGGGTGTTCCCCTGATAGGCAAAGCCGGCGGAATCGGGTGCGATCAGGAGGTGATATCTGCCATCCGATGTCAGGTATACATAGGTGCGATCCTCAACACCGTTTGATACCTTATAGGTTTTGTTGTTTTTAGGCGAGGCGTTTGCTGCCGTGTTAAGAAGTCCCAGCCAGGAGCTGTCGCCTTCTCCCTCGTGCAGAGCATAGTGGATTCGGTAGGGCTGCGCCGAGTGTGTGCCCCAGTCGGCAAAGACATTCATATCTTTTATAACAGGCATATCAAGCGGAGTATATGCCGTCTTGTTGCCGGCACGCATATAAAACCATCCGCCGAAAGTATATGCAAGCCCGTCTGAATGATGTGTGGGGTTATCCACACTTCCCAGCACACTGCCGTGCGGTATTTCCCGTGTTTCAAGCATACCGTCTTCATTGCCCGCCGTTTCAAAGGCAATCATATCGTCATAGGTGCGGAAGAAGCGTACCGTGTGATTTACGCGCGTCCACTTAGCGTACAGACCGATATTCTTCCCGGGCATTGTGTCTCCGGCTTTATATTCACTGCCGTCATAGCATCCGGGAGAATAATACCAACCGCTGAAGGTATATGCGTTTTCCTCCAGAGTAGACGGATACGGCGGAGTGGTATTGCCGTAATCGTCCAGCGGATCCTGATATTGGAGCTTTTTATACAAATGGATCTGATTATAATCATGCATAGTCAGATCATGATAGGTTCTCTGATAGAAAAACCTTGCCGTATAGGAAGCTCTTCCGTCGGAAAGATCGGCGTTTTTAAACGAGGTCTTTCCGTTTGCGGTGAAGCCGTAGAGAGTCGGCTGTGTCTGATGCTCAATACCTGCATTGTTGTCTGAGGTGTCAATGGACTTATAAAGAAGATAATCCACACCGTTATAGGTAAGATTGCCGGTTTCCCCGGGAAGCACCGGAACGTACATTTCGTACTGCCATTGGAGAGGATGACTCCAACTGATATCGGCTCCGTTTTCAAAAAAGGCGAGAAAAGAAACTATGTCCGAGGTTCCTTCCGAGGAGTCATACAAAAGATGATCGTCAAGCTTCTGAAACATACCCTTAATGGTTGAATTGGGATTATCCTTGGTGTATTTCACCTTAAATTCACCGTTCCAGCCCGCAAGATAGGCATAATGCCCCCACTGACCTTCGCCCATATGATTCTGTGCGCCGTTTGCAGTATGGTTTTCATCCACCTCAATCGGTTCAAAGGCTTCGCCCGGCCAGGAATCAGTCAGATTTGCATTAAAGCGGGCGCTCAATTCAAGATAATGATAGGTATAGCCTTTTGCTGTATCAACGAGCGTTCCCACGGTGTATTTATCGGCATATTTCTCTTTCAAAACCGGAAGTGATTTAATTTTTCCCCAGCTGCCGTCCGGCACCTTAGCCAACAGGTTCTGCACGGTATACGGATTGGGACGGGTAAACTGCGAATCTTTATTTCCGAAGGGATAGGTAGAACCGCCGACAAGCTGATAGACGCCGTTCTTTTCCCTGACATAATAAAACCTCAAGGTGTATGTTTTTCTTATGTAATAGATGTTGACAACAGTGGAGCCGTCGCCCTTAACGGTGACATTTTCATCGGCGCGCTCATAAATATAGTGGCTGAAATCATCGGGATAGCATTCTGCGGTGTGAGTATGAGTATCCCCGCAAAGCGGTGTGGTTGCCGTCAGACTGTCAGAGCCCGAAACAATATCGCCGCTCTTTGCGTTTTTCTTGACGCTGCCGATATAGCTGTATTCGTCATCATCTGCATTTTGCAGCCAATACACCGCCGTATATGTGGTGTCAACCGTGCTCCAAAGAGCTTTATATGTGCGGTTTTCATGGGGCACGGTATCGGGCAGAGTATCTTTGACATTGTCGCCGGTGCCGCTCGTCACATCGTCCCAGCCGTCAAACACATAGCCGTGCCGTGTAGGGGCATTTACAACAAAGGGCGTTCCGTAGCGGGCATATACCGGCTCTGTGCCGTAGCCGCCGTCCATATCAAATTTAACCATGTAATAATTGCGGTCGTAGTAACACTGAAAAACGGTGGAGCCGTCGGCGGCGACTGCCTCCGGATAATGATACAGCTTCGTAAAGCCCTTTACCGTCTCCGCATCCTGCACCGCAAGCTGCTCGTTGGAAATAATCGTGCCGGTTTTGGCAGAGGATATGCGGTAAAGCCCCATATTCTCGCTATACATATCGTCGTTGATATTCTGGAAGTAGTACCGCACGGCATAGGGCACATCAATTGCCTTATAATAGACATTTACAACATACTGCGCCGCTGTATAGTCTGCCGGAATATTAAGAGTGACTACCGTTGCGTCGTCATTCGCGTCCACCGTGCCGCCCTCCGGAACGGTAACAGAAGGATTTGCTGCATTATAAAACGGCGCATATCCGAGATAGGTCGGTGAAATAACTGTATTGTGATAGGAAGTGCCGTACTGTATCTGTGCGGTAAATCCCGTGTAGATGGGCTGACCGGACACGGCATCCAAATAGTTTATGACGATGTCCACATATTCCGGATTGCTCCTAGGTGTGCGGGCAGGAGCCTTTCGCACCGAGGAGTTACCGCTCCGCACGGCAGAACGCAACCGTCACACAGACAGCCCCGGAATATCGGCTGCTGTCCCCCGCTGTTGCCCTGCAGCGGATATAGGCGCTGCCCGATTCATCCAAAAGCGAGCCGAGCATAGCGCAGGACAGCGACATCGACTGCTTTGTCGCGTCGTAAATATTCACCCAAAGCTCTGATTTGATATCCGCAAGTATCTGCCATTGATAGGCGATATTCTGCGTATTCGGAGAACATTCAGCTTTGAGGGTGGCTCTTTCGTTTTGAGGCAGAATCAGCTTTTCCGTTTTCTTGCCTTCATGTGTAACAGTCACCGAATCAAGCTTTGTAGCGGCAAATGCCGTTATCATCTGTATTTGAAGAACAGACGCAAGCAGGCAAAGGCACAGAATAACCGAAAGAAGTCTTCTGAACCCTGTATGTTCCGTATTTCTAAAATGCTTTGCCCGATATCTTCCCTTCATTCTTCCACCTGCTTTCCTGTGGGGATTATTTGTTTTTCACGGCTTCCCATGCTGCCAAGGCTCTCTGTTCTTCCGTATATTCACCCTCGGAAAAGCCGTTATACTGCACCGCCGCGGCGCTGATTTTAATTTGCATATCCTTCGGCAGAAGTCCGAGCTGTGTTTTGGTTATATTCTCACTGACGGTTATTTTGCCGCCGTCAGCCAACACATCCGCCTGCAGCACGGTGTTGGCGCTGACTATACGGTAATATACTGCTTCGCTCCCGTTGCCGGAAAGAAATTTCCAATCATTATTTACAGCCCAGCCGAGGATGTTTTCGCCGCCGCCTGAAAAAGCAAAGCTGTGTTCATCAAGTCTGCTCCAGCCTTTCGTTTTTATCTCGCAGAACACATAACACGCCATCTCGCTGCCCTCGAAATTCACAACGGCATTTTTTATCATATCCACGCCGGGGGTAATAACCCATTTATCCGTCTCGGCAAAATTTCCGGTTTCGGTAACGGTAATATCCCGCATAATTGCCACTCTTGCCGTATCGCCCACCGTTGTCCCCGTCACATATTTTGAAAAGGTCACGCCGGACACCGCCGCCGCAATCAGCAGAAGATAAAGCAAAACGGCGGAAAAAGGAAGCCGGAATTTCGGCTTTTGCTCTGTTTTCTCGCTGTGTTTCATTTTCCCGCCCCCTTGTTTTTTCAGTTTTCCTGTTTTTTGTCCTTGCGGCGAATATGTCCGATCAGATTCGGCAGCTCGGCAATCAAAATAATCGCGGCAAACAGGCCGAACATTCCGATCGGTGTTCGCGCAAGGCGAACAGCCGCCCCGATTTTCGGAATCACCAGCACCACTTTCCCGATCACATCCTCCTTCGGTATTTCGGTGCCGTCGTCGGTATTGTTGGCATCCCCCTTGGTGCGGTAGCCTTTTTCGTTTTCGGAAATAATGCGGTGGGTTACCGGTGTGCCGCCGGTCTGATACATCACAATATCGCCGACCGTGTAATCGCTTTGCCTATGGGTGATGATAAAATCGTCAGGCTCTATGGTGCCGCTCATGCTGCCCGTCAGCACAACGGCGGAGGAGCAGCCGAACACGGTCGGAGCCTTCACCTTAAATATCCGCCCCGCGGCAAGGCAATACAGATTTGCAAGCAGAATAACACCTACGATTATAAGAATCAGAGCTTTAAGCACCCTCCGCAGGACGGTCAAAGTCTTTTCAGTCTTCATCCCTTTCCCTCCTTTTCCGTGTAAGGGCAAGGAAAAGGCACAGTCCGCCGCTGATGAGCATCAGCACAACATAACCGCAGATTACGGTATTGTCGCCCGTTTGCGGAGAAGGCAATATCTCGCTGTCGTCGTATACAACAAGGTAAAATCCCAGTGTTGCTTCGTCTGCCCTTTCGTTTGCGGCTTTATTGCCGAGATAGGTGTCAATGCCGTCCCGTCCGTCAGTGCTTGCGCCGTCCTCAAAATTCCAAAACCAGTTTATATCAAAGTCCTGCAGTTTTTTTGCAGCCAGACTGCCGCCGACCGCGCGGACAACCGTTTCTTTCTTAATGCTTTCGGGGAGTGCATAACGGGAGGTGTCCGAAAAGCCCTTTCCCGAAAGTGAGGCTCCGATATTGAGATCGGGCGAGGTTGAAAGCGAATACAGTACGGCGGTATAGGTTATCTTTTTATTTGTATCGTTTTTAAGACGAACCACACTGTCCTTTTCCGTACCCGGCGCCAACACCCTTTCGGCATTATCGGCGTTTACATTCTTATACAGTGTTTCAAAGAACGAAAGCTCCGCAGAGCCGTCCGGGCGCACCGAAGCAGCCTTATCCCAAACAAGCGAGCCTGTCCTGTAGGTAAGGATATGCTCGGGTCTCTCTGCTGGTACGGCATAGGTAAGACCTATCATTACCGGCAGCAGCATGACCTGTAATATAAACAGTATCAGTATGGCGGGAAACATCCATTCCCTCATTTTTTCAGAGTTATTCATACGCCACCTCGCTTGAAAGCAGTCGGACAATCCGGCAAAACCGCAGGCTGCAGGGGTTCGGGACATATGCGGGACTCCCGGCAAGCAGATGTCGGGAGCACTGCATACAGCCCGAAGATATCCCCCGCCAGCCACATGGCGGGGGATATACGACTGTGCAAAAGCCGTAAAATAAGAGCCTTAGTCGATCTGAGTTACGGTGGCTGTCACCGGAATCCAAATGGAAGGCACATTATCGGGATCTACGGTTGTAGCAGCCTGAGTGCCAAGGTATGTATCCTTCGCATCGGTCTGACCCGAATCCGCAGTTTCCTCAAAAGGCCACTCCCAGGAGATTTTCAGGCCTCCGTTTTCCACTGTGGAAAGATCCGTGTTGGGTCCGTAGGTGGCGCTGCAGGCAGCAACAGCGTTCTGCACGGCTGTTTTGACTTCATCAGCGCTATTCATTTTCGCACAATAGATGGTTTCGGTCTTGTCTGTACCGTTTTCTTTATGTGTAACCTTGATAATCAACGGGCAATAGAATGTACCGTTATCATCACTTTGCCAGTTGCCGGTCAGCCCGAAGTGGTCGGCACTATAGGTGACATTTACGGCAACCTCCGGTTTGCCGCTCAGCGTTACCAGTGTGGCATTTTCCTTTTTTGTACCGGGAGCTACTACATTGGTTTTGCCGTCATCGGCGACAACGGTGTTATCCTGCCCGGCAATGCCGGCATACTCTTTGGCAAAGACATCGCCGGTTCCGTGAGCGGTAACAGTCACGCCCCACTTGGCTACTCTGGCAAGATCCGCCGCATCACCGCTGGTTACATACTTCGCAAAGGTGCCTCCGACAAAGCATGAGGTGATAAGTACAAGCGCAAGCAAGAGAACCGCTGCTCTCATTGTTCGATTGTTTTTCAAAATCATGGAATGTTCCTCCTTAAAAATAAAAAAATGTTGAGACGATAAAATACCGTCATTCGGATTTCGTGAGATGACATAAATCGCCTCAACCGAGGACTTACCCTCATATATATCACCGCTTTGTCCGGCTGTGGCACCGGTCTCGCGGAAGATACCGTTTATTATGTATTGCCGCCGTCTTCGTTTTCGGGATTCTTTTCTCCCGCGGCGGCACGCAGCCGTTCAAGTTCCGCTTTCAGCTCCTCGGTTTCCTTATCCCTTTTGCCGGAGCTTCTCTGGCGGCGGATGATATCATATATAATAAAAGCACACACCGGTATGCCGATAAATACCGCCATACCCAGCGGCTTTTGCAGGAACATGGCAAAGTCACCCAGTCCCGGAATACGCCCCTTATACAGTCCGAACACCGCGTCCTCGCCGACTGCCGGGTCCTCGGTGTTGTTTGCGTCGCCCTTGGTTATAAAGCTGCGCTTTCCGTCTGCTCCCGCCTGCACCTCAATAATGCGGTGGGTAACGGCAATATTGCCGTCCATAAACGAGATAATGTCGCCTGCCTTCAGCTTGTCCGTATCGGGCTTAACCGTAAAAATCAGGTCGCCTACTTCTATATGATCCTCGGCATTGCCGCTCATGGAGCCGGACTGCACGACCATAGGCGTTACTCCTAACACCGACGGCGGAATTCTCGGATTTGCAACGCCTTTTATGATGATCGTCAGGTTGCATACAAGAATTACCGCGAAAATGCAGCACAACACCGCTCCGATAATGAACAGAATTCTTTTTGATATTTTGCTTTCAGACATACAGAAGTCCTCCCGAACGAATTTTTCAGTTATCGCCGTTTAATCCTCACAGATTCCAAAAAATTGTCTTGCGGCTTTGATATCGCCGTGAAAATTGAATACTCCGCCGAATTAACCTCATTATTTTCGGGAATCAGGCATAACTAACCCGCCACAGTATTTTAATTATACAGAAACTGCCGTACAGCGTCTGTGCTGCAGGAACCGACTGTATGTGACGCGGGCACCGTTCGGAGCGTTTTTTTCACAAAAAAAGACTGACCGCAGCCATAAAAAGTGCGGTCAGTCAATCATACGGAATTTTGCCGGTTAGACACTAAACTTTGCGTTCCTGTCTTTCGACAGGTTTGCCGAATATAAAAATATGATATTTTACAAGTAATATTATACCCTCCCCCGCGTTTCTTATCAACCCGTTTTGGAAATTTTTTACGGTTTTTCATGCCGTTCCTTCAGAACATTTCTTTAAAATCCGAGTTTCGGGTTCATATGTGCCGTCGGCACTGTACAACGGTGCCGAAATATGATATAATAATTATATGTTGAGAGGAGTGTACCCGATGAGCACAACGACAAAACATCTTCATGCGCTGCCGTTCTGGGAGCATTTGAACAATGCCGAAAAGGATATGCTTCGCAATAACGCCTATATTCGTACCTTTGACAGAGACTCATACATACTTCATTCCATGGCGGGCGAGGACATCGGTCTTATGATGCTGGTTGAGGGCAGAATCCGTGCGTATTTACTGTCGCCCGACGGCAGAGAGATCACCCTGTTTTCTCTTCACGATCAAAGTATTTGTATATTCTCTGCCCTGAGTCTGTTCAACCAAATATCCTTTCAGGTGTTTCTCACATCAGACTGCCGCAGTAGGGTTCTCGTTGTCAATATGTCGATTATGGAGCAGCTGATGCGAAACAACCTGTATTTTCGCTGCTTTGCCTATGAGCTGATTGCCGAGCGGTTTAATCTGGTTATGGATTCGGTGCAATGGATTCTGTTTCACGGTCTGGAAAAGCGTCTTGCCGTTTTTCTTGTTGCCGAACATGACCGACACGGAAAGACACATATACACCTCACTCACGACTATATTGCGCGGTACATAGGAACGAGCCGAGAGAGAGTAACCAAAACTCTGAAAAAGCTGAATGACAAAAAGCTGATTTACAAATCAAAGGGATGTATTGAACTGACAGACATTGACGGCTTGCGCGCCCTTGCCTCTCTGCCCTACTGTTCAGACAAGCTGCCTTGAACTTTTATCGTAAAAAACAGAAAATGTTCCGTTTATAATAATGCCTGCTGAACAATTCAAAAGTACCTTAACCCGAGCATGTCGGTGTAAACTTTTGAATTGTTCAGGTGCAAGGTTTTTGCGCAATTTTGCGAAAAACCTTGCACTTTAAAAAGAATCGCATTTTGATTCTTTTTAAAATCAGTAGACATTATAATAATACCTTCGTTTTATATTCCTTTCGAGACTGCCCGCACCGTATCGTGATACGGTGCGGGCAGCTTTTCATTTTCATCGCAGCCTCGGTTCCGAGTTACTTTATCGTCTCGCTGTTGTTGATGACCGACGCGGAATAAAGAAACAGCGCATCGTCCGCTTTTGCAAAGTCGATCAGTCTTCCGAGAGCGGAAGGCGCGATATAACGGATATCGACAAGCGTTATCTCGGAATAACCCGCAGCAAGAAGCGGCGCTATACTGCTGCCGAACGAATCCCGAAAAACGATGAGCCGGCGTTCCTTCGCGGCATTCGGATTTGTAATCCTGATAATCGAGCGCGCACCGCCGAGGAACATTTCATAAGGATCGCGTCCCGCGGCGGCAGCGAGGTCGTAAACCGGGATATCGGACGATGCTTCGGCATTATACACCTTAAGACCCCGTATCACCGCGTTATCGAGATAGAAAAGGCGCTCCGGTTCGTGCGGGAGGGCTGCCTGACCGTAATAGACGCCGTAAAAGGAAACGCCCGCGTCATGCTTTTCACACTGTCCTATCCGCTCCGCGCCCATTTTATCCGCAATTTTGTCGGCAAGCGTCAGGATTTTTTCCTGCCGCCAATGAGAATCGGTGTAATAGAAATCATCAGCCGACAAAAGCCCTGAAATATCAATATACTTTGCCTCGGGGAATCCGTTTACGAGGCGTTCGGCAAGAGCCTTGTAATCCTTGTCGGGATAGCCGTTCGGCGATGCGATAAAGACATTTTTATCGGGTATCACCGACAGATATGTCTTTATTCCGTTATTCCGCAGATAAGTGTCATGCACATACCGAAAACGCTGTGCGGCACGGTCGACCGAGTCAAAGTCCGTCGGAAAATCAAGCTTTGAGAGGTGCTCTCCGACGGAATAAAGTCCGTTGTTATCCTTTTGCATAAACACCCCCGCGTTTGCGGCGGCTTTGAGTGCCCGAAAGCCGCCCCGCAGCGGAAACTGATCGAGCATATATTTTTCAAAGCCGCTCATAAAGCTGCCGTTCGCAACCGACGAAAGAGACAGCGCAGGACATTTCGCCAAATGCCGTCTTTCGACTGTCGATTCATCGGCGTCGGGCAAAATCCAAAACCAAGCGGCAAAAACCGCAATGAAACCAAGTGACAAAACCAATGTAAGTATTTGTTGGGTTTTCTTCATAATAATCACCATTTCTTACTAAGACACAAAATGCGATAAAAATCACTGAAATGGTGATTATTATATCGCATCTGTTTCGGTTGCCTTTGGTAACAAAGGCGAGAAACAGGCGTTTTTATTATTTTTAGCGTGATTTTTCACGCTACTCCTCCGGGAAAAGGTTTAAAGCCGTAAGTCAGAACCGGAAATAAACGAACGGATTGAACGAACCGTCGATCAGATATGCCGTGCATACGGCAATTGACGCGACCGTCGCTATCGGCGTTAAAACGGCAAGAACCCGGCTTCCGCCCGCCGTTCCTCCGATTTTCTCATAAATCATTTTAGGCAAAGGGGTTGCGCCGAGCGCAGCTATAATAAGCAGTACGAGATTACTTTTCAGATAATAAAGCGACGCCGTGTTCGCGGCGGGGATTCCCGCAAGCCCGAACAGGGACTTAAAGCTCATAAACGCGTCGGCAATACTTGTAGAATCGAACAGCACGAAACCGAGCACGACAAACAGCATAGTGTAGATGTGCATAAACACGGCATGCCGTCTTTTCGGGTGCAGAATGTATTTTTCAAACAGTAAAAGCACCGCAAAAAGAAGTCCCCACAGAATGAAATTCCAAGATGCTCCGTGCCAAAAGCCGGTAGCCGCCCAGACGACAAGAATGTTAAAAACGTGCCGTATAGGCTTTACACGGTTTCCGCCGAGGGGGATATAAAGGTAGTCGCGAAACCAGCCGCCGAGAGAGATATGCCAGCGGCGCCAGAACTCCGTTATGCTTGCGGAGATATACGGATAGTTGAAATTTTCGCAAAAACGGAATCCGAAAATGCGCCCGAGTCCTATCGCCATATCCGAATACCCGGAAAAATCAAAATAGATGTGCAGCATATATGCCACGGCATACAGCCAATAAAACAGCACGGTTTTCTCACCGTAAGCCTTGAATTCGGACACGATAAGTGCCGCGGAATTTGCGAGGAGAATCTTTTTTGCGAGACCGACTGCGAAGCGCGTGATTCCCTCCGACGCATCGGCAAGCGTGGTTTTTCGGTTTTTCAGACTCCCGACAATATCCGAATAGCGGACAATGGGACCGGCTATCAGCTGCGGGAACATCGACACATACATGGCAAGATCAATATAATTGCGCTGTGCCGGCACGTCGCCGCGATAAACATCTATGACATAGCTCAGAATCTGAAATGTATAAAAGCTGATGCCTACCGGCAGATCCACCCTGAGAAGCGGGACGGAAAGACCGGTCACCGCATTGAAGTTTCCGATAAAAAAGTCCGCATATTTGCAATATGCAAGCAGACCGAGACCTGCGACCGCCGAAACGGCAAGCGCCAGCTTGGCAATTTTCGTCCCGCGAAAGCGTTCAATCAAAAGCGCGGCAATATACGACTGCGTTACCGTCGCAAGCATAAAAACGAGATATTTCGGCTCTCCCCAACCGTAGAAAAACAGGCTTGCCAAAAGAAGCACGAGATTCTTCATACGGTCGGGAACGGCGAAATACACAAGCAGAACGCACGGCAGAAAGCAGTACAGAAACGTTATACTTGAAAACAGCATAGCTTTGTCTTATGCGATAGGCACATCGAAAAGCTGTTTTGCCGAACTGTATTCAGCGGACAGCTTTGCTGTAAAGGTGTCCGTCAGTTCCTTGGCGCCGAACACGGAAACGATATAATCGCCGACGGTCAGAATGACGAGCTTTTCGGGGAATCCGCACAGCCATTGGCGTGCAAGAATGTTTTCTTTAATTTTACCCGCAAGTGCTTCGACGTTTCCCGAGCCTTTAACATGGTATACGCCGCAGGAAAAGTTGTTCTGATTCAGCATATGCATAAGCGATGCGGCATCATCTATCTCGGACGCCTGCGCCTTCGGGAAGCCGAGTTCAAAGTCAAGGGCTTCTGCATCGGAAACATCGAATTTGCCGGGCTTATCTTCCTTCATATGCTTTTCGGAACCGCCTGTTGCGGAAAATTTTTCGTCGGCCGAATACTTGCTCCAGACCTTTTCAAGGATTTCCAAAGCATTTTTCGGCTGCCCTTTGAGGGCGCCGGAGGATGTGCCTGTACCGTTTTGCTTTGCGCAAGAGGTAAACGAGAGCAGCAAAGCTGCGGCAAGTGCAAGTGCAATAATCTTCTTCATAATACGATTTCCTTTCAAATTGGTTTTTGTTTTCATAAGAGTATCTGTAAAACGGCTGCCGGGAATAATTATATCGTTTTTCTCAGCGGAAGGCTGATTTCAAACAATGCGCCGCCGTCGTTTGACGCGGATATTGTGCCTTTGTGCAATGATACAATCTCCTTTGCGAGCGAAAGCCCGATCCCTGCTCCCCCTTTGCGGGTGCTGTAAAAGCGGTCAAAAATGTGAGGTAAAAGCTCAGGCGCAATGCCTTCTCCATCGTCACGGATACGAACAATGGCTTTCCCCCTGTCTGCCTTACATTCAATTTGTATTTCCTTTTTCGCATACCGCAGTGCGTTGGTGATGATATTTGTAAACGCACGGCGGAGCTGAACCTCATCGCAGTTCACCGAAACAGGCTTTTCGTCAAAGCATGGGGTGATGCACAGTTTTCTCTGCTTAGCCAGTTGTTCCGTGCTGCGCAGGCAGTCATATAAAACCTCACGGATATCCGTAAAACGGAACTCGGCATTGGTTTGTCCCGACTCCAATCGGGAGAGCGCGAGCAGCTCCTCCACCAAATCGGACATCTGTTCCGCCTCTTCCAGAATCGCTCCTGATGCTTTCACAGGATCCAAAACCCCGGTGTGGATGCCCTCGGCGCAGCCCTGAACAGCCATCATCGGCGTTTTCAGCTCGTGCGACACATTCTGAAAAAACCATTTCTGGGATTCGTGCGCACTTTCAACATAGCCGCCGAGCTTCCTGCCGAAGAGACAGACCAGCACGCTGAGCACTGCCAGTACCGCGAAAAAAACGGCGTTCAGATAAGCCGAATACTGCATAACCGCTCCGACATCCACATACAGAATGTACGAATATGCGTCCTCATATTCATCGGCTTCGACATGTGTTATACGGAAAACAAATCGGCTGCCGCCGGTTTTCAGTGTATGAAATTCACCGGCTGTCGGCTTTTCCTTTCGGCAGTATTTCCTCAATTGATATTCGGCTTTTGAAAGGTGCTCCGATTCTGCGAGACCCTCTTCAACTTCAAGATACCGAACTCCTGATGTAAGAAAATGCTCCTCCTCAGAGTCCGTTGCTTCGGTAAGCGGGACAGGGTCCTTACGCTGATCCTCCAAAATTATCGCCTTCTGCGCCTCTGATGTCAGATATTCCGGAATAAAGATATTAACGGTGGCAAGCAGCGCCGCAAAAACAAACAGCATTGTACCGAGAACGGATAAGGTGATTTTTCTTTTTATATGCTTCATTTCCCACCTCCGTTCGATCGCAGGCGGTATCCGTACCCCCAGACCGTCTCAATCTGCACCCTGCTGTCTGCCGAGGAGAGCTTGCTGCGTATGCGGCGCAGTGTTTCATCGGTCACTCTGGTTTCCACCTCGTCATTGTAGCCCCAAATGTGGGTGAGCAGCTCGTCCCTTGACAACGCTTTGCCCTCGCCGCGCATCAGAAAGAGGAGCATCTTCAGCTCGTTCGGGGAAAGCGCAAGAGGCTTTTCCCTGCAGAAAAGCTGCTTCTCATCACCCGAAAAGCGCAAATCTCCGACGGTAATATCCCTGTCCGTCGGGGCTTTGCCCCGCTCCATCTCCACGCGGCGAAGAAGAGCTTTAACACGCATCAGGAGAACCGTCGGGCGAAACGGCTTGGTCAGATAGTCGTCGCCGCCTTGCAGAATACCGTTTACATAGTCGTATTCGGTATCCTTTGCCGTCAGAATAATGATGGGAACGCTGTCCCTTTCACGGATTAGGCGGCAGCAGGTAAGTCCGTCGGTTCCGGGCATCATAATATCCAAAATAACAAGATCGGAGCGCCTTTTGAAAAACGCGCCTAAAAGTGCGTCGCCTGTTTCAAACGCGCACACCTCATATCCGTCATTTTCAAGAAAGCTCCGAAGAGTTTCTCTTATGTTTTTTTCATCCTCCGCAATATAGATACGCTGTTTCATAGTACCCCCCAAAAACCGATTCGGAGCCGTGCCGTCCGGACACGGCTCCGTGCGTGCGGTTTATTTGATTTTTTCACAGACCCAAGGTCGGCTTCTATCAGTTCAAAATCATGTCCGGCTCGTTTGCCGCGATCTTCTCGTCATACTCATCGTTGACGCGTTCCCAAAGCTCCGCGTTGCGTTCAAGAACCGAGTCGAGTTTTTCATAGAGAGCGTCGATTTCACCGTAAAGCCGATCTGCGTTCTCGTCCGTCAAGCGACAGTAAAGCTCATCAATCTGCGCTTCCAGCGTTTCAATCTCGGCAAGGTCTGCAAGCAGAGCCGATTTCTCCTGTTCGCTCAGAAAGCTCAGATTTTTAACAAAGCCTTCAAGCGGCTGTCCGACACATTCGCCTGAAGGCTCTGCGGCGGCAATGCACGGATCGTTCGCACATTCTCCCGACTTCTTCGCATTTGCCGAAACAGCAGCCGCGGAAACGGTGACAATGCTCAGCGCAAGTACGAGAGTGAGAAGCGATGTAAATACGGTTTTTTTGCTTTTCATAGTAAGTGCTCCTTTAATTTTATTTGCGGTTTTCTTAGACAATACAATCAGGGTACAATGCTTCCCATAGCGGAAAATTTGTCCGTTTATATTGCCTCGTCTCCTTACCGCAATTTAAGCATATCAAAGCTAGGAAACCGATTCACCGTAAAAACGCCTGAAAATTGTCACAAAACCGTAAGAATCAAAAGCTGTGCCTGCATTTTCACTTTACAGTAACTTTGTTTTCATGTCTGTCGGGAGCTTCACCGCTACAGTCGTCCCCTTTTCCGAGCTTTCCTCAACCCGAATCTCGCCGCCGTGCAGCGCAACAATTTCCCACACCAAGGCAAGTCCCAATCCCACGCCGCCGTTTTCTCTGCTCCTGGATTTATCCACCCTGAAAAAGGGCTGAAAAATGCTTTCTCTGTATTTCTCCGGTATGCCGCAGCCGGTATCTGTGACCCGAATGACTAACCGATTTTTTTCATCGGTAATCATAATACGCACCGTTCCGTTCGGGCGATTGTAGCGTATGGAATTTTCGGTCAGATTAAAGAGCATACGGTAAATCAGCGTGTCACTGCCGATCATAGCTCCGTCGCCTTCACTTTCAAGGATTATGCCGTTTCTTTCCGCAAGCGGAGCAAGGTCGGCAAAAATCTCCTCAACCATAGGAGCCAATTCAATACGGTCTGTGCAGGGTACCGTCTTGAGCTCGCTCATTTCAAGCAGCGTTTTCGTCATTTGCGTCATACGTTCGGTCTGCTCGCGCAGCAGGCGCAGAAAATCCGACGTTTCCCGCGATACCTCGGGATGCTCCGCGGAAAACAGTTCAAGCTGTGCCTGCATCAGCGAAAGCGGCGTGCGCAGCTCATGAGCGGCGTTCCCCGTAAACTGCCGCTGTGCGGTAAAGCCTTCATCAAGGCGTTCAAGCATTTGATTGAACGATCGGCTGAGCCGCCTGAACTCCGGCAGAACATCTTCGTTGATCTTCATGTCCGTCAGATTGTTCAGCTGAACCTTTTCCACTTGAGAAGTAAAAGTGCGCAGGGGCTTCAGTGCGTGTCCGCTTAAAAAATACGCAAGCGCACCGCCGAAGACAGTTACCGCCGCCGTGATATACCAGTTGGTGGTAATAAATGATTCCTGCGCCCCGTGTACAACAATTGTCAATTCCTCGTCGAGCTTCTTTTGCTCGGGATCAAAATACTCCGGTTCTCCCCTGTCCGTTTCCCCGCTGCCCGAAATATAAGAGCCTATGGAATCCATATAATGCCTGCCGGAATATCCGATCAGAACATTCATAAAAACACAGGTTGCTCCGATGAGAAGTACCGTCATTAAGGTAATCCGCCATTGCAGGGACAGCTTTTTCACGATTTCTCTTCCTCCGTAACATACCCTTCCCCGATTCGGTTGCGGATAGGGTCAAAACCAAGGGCTGCGCGCAGCTTTTTCCGCAGAGCGGAAATATGTACCCTTATCGAATTGCTGAAATTATCCACACTGTTATCCCATACATGGTCAAGCAGCTCTTCCTGACTGACGGGCCGACCCTGATTGAGCAGCAGGTATTCAAGTATCCCGATTTCCTTTCGGGTAAGCGACAGCTCCTGTCCGCCGGCTACTGCGATACGGGTCTTAGTATCAAAAGAAAGCTTGCCGCAGGTAAGAACCACATCATTCTGTGTAAACTGACGGCGGGTAAGACTGCGTATTCTCGCTTCCAACTCCTCTAAATGAAAAGGCTTTGCCAGATAATCATTTGCCCCGGCATCCAGCCCCTCCACCTTGTCAGCGACCTCACTGCGCGCCGAAAGAATCAGCACCTTTGTATCTTTGTCGGTTTGCCGCAGCGTTCTGAGCACCGTCATACCATCCGCCCCCGGCAGATTCAGATCCAGTAAAACAAGATCGTACCGCTCCACACCGAGCAGCTCAATCGCTTTGTTTCCGTCGCAGCAAAAATCCACGCTGTAAGCGAGCCGCCTGAGACTGCGGACTATCGTCTCACATAAAGCGCGTTCATCTTCAACCACTAAAATATGCATAGGAAATCTCCTTCCGTTTTTTCAACAATATTATACCGCGAAGCAAAAATGCTTGCTCGCAGCGGTATTTTTGCGAGACCGTCAATACCACCGTCGTGCGCGGCAGAACCTTCTGCGGATATTATATCACATGAAAATAAAATTTTTGTTAAGTTTTCGTTCTTAACGGGAATTTTATATCCTCTGTGCTACAATGAGAACACAAATGAAAGGGGTGACCGAATTGATTCGATCGAAAAAAGCCGTAATTCAGGCTGCGCTGCTTATCTGCGGAGCCGCGATGCTGTGTTACGGGATCTTGCGAGGTGAGGCGGATACCGTGCTGAGCAAGGCAATCAGGCTGTGTCTGGAGTGTGTGGGAATTGGATAACAAAAATGTGAAGAAGAAAAAAGGCGGCGTATCGCAGTTTCTTTCACGCTTTCGGGGACTTATCCAAGCGGGAGCGGTACTGTTGACCAACCTTCATCTGCCTAATTTCCTGAAGGGCGGAATTTATCAAGGAAAAGGAAAGGCTGTCTGTGTGCCGGGGCTCAATTGTTATTCCTGCCCGGCGGCATCGGGTGCCTGTCCTATCGGCTCGTTTCAGGCAGTGGTGGGATCGTCGAAATTCAGCTTTTCCTACTACATCACGGGATTTCTCATTCTGCTCGGTGTGCTGCTCGGCCGCTTTATCTGCGGCTTTCTGTGTCCGTTCGGATGGTTTCAGGAGCTGCTGCACAAAATTCCGACCAAAAAAATCTCCACCAAAAAGCTGAAGCCGCTGACCTACATAAAATACGCAGTTCTGCTTTTTATGGTGGTTTTAATGCCAATGCTTATCGCAAACGATGTCGGTATGGGAGATCCGTTTTTCTGCAAGTACCTTTGCCCGCAGGGAGTGCTTGAGGGAGCGATACCTCTCGCCGCCGTCAATTCCGGCATACGCGCCGCGCTCGGTGCGCTCTTTTCGTGGAAGCTCGGCATTCTGATTACAGTAATCGTGTTGAGTGTGCTTTTCTACCGCCCGTTCTGCAAGTGGCTGTGTCCGCTGGGCGCGTTTTATGCGCTGCTTAACAAGGTATCGCTTTTCGGAATGAAGGTTGACAAACACAAATGCGTTTCCTGCGGAAAATGTGCAAAGGCATGCAAGATGGATGTGGATGTAACCAAAGCACCCAACCACACCGAATGCATCCGCTGCGGCATGTGCGTCCGTGCCTGCCCCACCAACGCCATAAGCTTCCGCTATGGCTTCGGCAACGGAAAAGAAACAGATCGACCCGCAGAAAAGACAGAAACACCAAAACAAATATCCGATACGGAAAAGGAGTAAACACTATGAAAACAACAAGAATTTTAACAGTATTGACCGCATTCCTGCTGATATTCGGCCTTGCTGCCTGCGGCACGGGCAAAGACAACGGGAAAAGCAACGGAAACAAAAAGGCTGAAATTGCCGACCTGATAGCAAAGGAGCCGGGTACGAAGGACGAAGCAACCGAGCTTCATCAAAAACTGATGGAGCAGGAAAACGCCATTCTTTCCGAAAACAGCGAGCTCTGGGAGAAAGTATTCCTATCTGCCAATAAAGGTATGGCGATGATTGAGGACGGAGGAAACTACGGCGATTTCCTGCTTAAAACGATCGACGGCGCCAAGAGCCAATTCAAAGCGGATGAGCTGAAGCTGCTTAACGAAGGTGCCGAACAGATTCGTGAGATTGAGGGAAAGCTGACGGTTCTTGAGCAAAAGTTCCCCGGCTGCGGAAAAAAGCCGTCCGACGGCGATATGAGCGTTCCGGCAGAAAACGGCAAGCCGACAGAAAAAAAAGATCTGATGAAATTCCCAGCATTTGACGGTAAGGATCTTGACGGAAACGAAGTGAAGAGCAGCACACTGTTTGCGGGAAACACCGTTACCGTAGTAAATTTCTGGTTTACCACCTGCAGCCCCTGCGTGGGTGAGCTTGCCGACCTGGAAGCGCTGAACAAAAAGCTTGCCGAAAAAGGCGGTGCGGTAGTCGGAATCAACTCGTTCACTCTTGACGGAGATAAAACGGCGATAAAGGATGCAAAGGATATTCTGACAAAGAAGGGCGTATCCTACAAAAATATTTGGTTTGATTCAAAAAGCGAGGCCGGAAAGCTCACCTCCGGACTGTACTCATATCCCACAACATATGTTGTTGACAAGAACGGCAACATCGTAGGCGAACCGATTGTCGGTGCGATAACCGCAAAGAAACAGGCAGAGACGCTGCAAAAGCTGATTGATCAGGCCATTGCAAACAGTAAGGGCTGATGAGTTTCAATCTACCGGCACAAGGTCTATAACAGATATTTCCAAAAGGCGAAGGCGTATAGCCCTCGCCTTAAATTATTCGGCTGTTTTCCGCTCTTCGTTGTTATCTCCCCGAGCCTGCCGTTCAAGCGCCGATTGCTTTGCGAGAATGGCGTTTACCTTATCGTACAGATCCTCAATCATTATCTCGGTTTTCAGGTTGACTTTATAATCATTTTCGGCGCGGCGGCGATCCTTTTCCTCCTGACGGTTCTGACTCATCATAATAAGCGGTGCCTGGATAGCCGCCACACAAGACAGAACCAAATTCAGCAGAATGAACGGATACGGGTCAAACGCCCGGGCTGCCAGCAGGACGTTCACAACCATCCACAGAATCAGAATCCCGCAGAAAGAAAATATAAATGCCCAGCTTCCGGCAAATTTTGCAATGGAATCCGCCGCACGCTGTCCCGGCGTATACTTTTCCTTTTCGCTTTCGGGCTGCACCGAAATCTTGCTGTCCGCCAGCAGATTTAATACCTCTTCATCGGTCATATCACGGCGGATATCGTTCAGAACCTCTCTTAACAGTTTTCTGTTTTCTTTCATAACAGCTATTCCTCTCTTTGATTTTTCTTTGAGTTACGCAAAAGCCTCTGCCGGCTTTTTGAACAGCGAAAGGCTGTTCTTCACCACCCGGCTGACAAAGCGAATAATTTCCTCTTTGCTGTACCGATCATAATCCTCCACAACAACATGCATCAAGCCGTTGGACAGATGGGTATACATCATTTCAAGCTCCGCATCCCGTGCCATGGGCAGCTCCCTTCGCCAGTAAGCAATACTGTCTTTCTTTGCGAGCGCAATCATCCGCTTGAGAACCGTTGAGCTTGTATTTCCGAGAATCAGAGCACTGCACGCCTCCCGATTCCGATCGATCATATCGTAAATAGCCTCTATAAGAGCCGTAACATCAAATGAGTTTACGTAACGAAGGGACTGTTCAAACGCTCCGATAAGCTCGTTTTCAATACTCTCCAGCAGTGCGAAGCAATCGCTGTAATGTGCGTAGAAGGTCGCACGGTTCAGCTGTGCCAGCTCGCACACCTCTTTTACGGTAATTTTGTTGACCGGTTTTTCTTTCAGCAGCTTCAGTAAAGACTGCTTAAGCACCATTTGTGTATAGCGCTTTCTGGCGTCTGTTTTTTCCATTCATAATTCCTCCGAAAAAAGTTTACAAAGTTTGGCAACACTTATTGGTGAAATGTTGTTTTTCTTTCAGATAGACTGTGAGTGCCGATTGCTTTTATCTTTTTTATTAAGTATACTATACTTGTGAAAGATAGTCAACATCTGTACGGTTATTTTAGCGCGGCAGGACTAAGGAGGTTTTCTATATGTACAACAGATATTTGATCACCGGCTCCACAGGTTTTCTCGGTCGGGCAATCATTGAAAAGCTGGTACGCCGTAATGTTCGGGTAGACGCATTGGTGCTGCGCAATGACCCTTATGCGGCTTTGCTCCCCGAAGAGGTTCATACAGTCATCGGCGATGTATGCGAGGATGACTCGCTTGAGCGGTTCTTTGCAGACGCCGATAACACCACCTGCGTAATTCACTGTGCCGGCATTATCTCCGTCGCCTCAAGATCCGGCTCAAAGCTCTATCAGGTCAATATAGGCGGCACATGTAAGGTCGTCCGACAATGTCTTGAGCATCACATAGGAAAAATGATCTATGTCAGCTCTGTACACGCTATACCGGAAAAACCTAAGAATTGCGTCATTACAGAGGATTGCGAGTTTTCTCCGGGACTTGTAGACGGCGATTATGCCAAAAGCAAAGCAGCCGCAACGGAACTGGTCTTTAGCGCGGCACGGCAGGGACTTAACGTCAGCATTGTTTTTCCCTCCGGTATCATCGGACCGGGGGATGTGTCCGGCGGAAGCTTTACATCAATGGCAAAGTCCTTTCTTGCCGCTAAGCTGCCCTTTGCGGTGCGCGGCGGGTATGATTTTGTAGATGTACGGGATGTGGCAAAAGGAATTCTGGACTGCGCGGAAAGCGGCGAACCCGGCAAGGGTTACATTCTGTCCGGACATTACATCACCATCCGCAGGATGCTGCGGATCGTCGGAAAGGCTGCCAAGCTTATATACCGTCCGATATGCTTGCCGTTAAAGCTCGCAAGGCTTGCGGCGCCGTACTGTGAACGCCGCTGTCTGAAAGAGAAAAAACCGCTTTTCTTCACGCCTTATTCCATTGCTGTTCTCGGTTCAAACGGACGCTTTACCCATGATGCCGCATCGGAGAGGTTTGCCTATCGGCCGCGCCCGATTGAGGAAACCTTGCGGGACATGACCGCCTGGCTTGTCAGCCGTAACTCTAAAGCCGGCAGCGCACCTTAAGGAATATGTGCTCATTTATAAAATTATTCGACTGTTTTCCGTTTGTAGGGTTATAATCCGGCAGAATTAGATGTTGACATTTCAACTTTTTGTGATAAAATATAATTGTTGAGACTTCAACATCTGTGAGAGGAAGTGCTGCCATGCAGGAAAGATTCGAGATGTTTACGGTTCTAATCAACAGAATCAGCCGTGACATACGAAAAATAAAAAATCAGGAAATGACTGCCTATCATTTGAGAAGCACACATATATCCTGCCTGTACTATATTTATTCCTTGGACGGTGTGACCGCGGCAGAGCTGTGCGAGCACTGCGAGGAGGACAAGGCGACTGTTTCCCGTGCATTATGCTATCTTGAAGACAACGGATTCATTTATCGAAATACCGACTGCTCCAAGCGTTACAAGAGTCCGCTTTATTTGACGGATAAAGGTCAGGCTGCAGGCAAAAGAATTGCCGAAAAAATCAGTGATGTCCTTGATATAATCGGCCGTACCCTCACAAAGGACGAAAGAGCGGCATTTTACCGCAATCTTTCCGCTATCAGCAGAATTTTGGACGATATCGCCCAGAATTGCAAAGCATAAGGAGATGTAATCAAATTGAAAACAAGGATTATTGTTGATTCCACTGCAGACTTGAGTCCCGAAATCAAAGCGCGGGTATATACAGTACCCCTGACCGTTCATTTCGGTCAGGAGGAATACCTCGACGGTGTGACCATCGACAACAAAACATTCTACGAAAAGCTCATAGAAAGTGACACGCTGCCGACTACCAGTCAGGCGACCCCTGCCGCCTTTATTCGGGAGCTTGAAAAGGCGAAACAGGCAGGAGAGGCAGCCGTTGTTATTACCCTTGCATCCGAATTTTCCGGTACGCATCAAAGTGCCGTGATTGCGGCAGCGGATTATGAAAACGTCTATGTGGTAGACAGCAGAAGCGCGGCGATGGGCACGGGAATTCTGGTTGAGCTTGCGTTTAGGCTTCTGGACGAAGGAATGTCGGCAGAAGAAATAAAGCAGGCTTTGGAGAAGGAAAAGGAAAAAATTATTATTGTGGCACTGGTAGACACCCTTGAATATCTCAAGCGCGGCGGTCGTATTTCAAAGGCAGTCGCATTCGCCGGCGGGGTGCTGAATATTAAGCCTGTGCTATCCGTCATTGACGGGGAAATTCAGCTGCTCGGAAAAGCGCGCGGCTCTAAAATGGGCAACAATCTGCTCATTCAGGAAATCAACAGGGTCGGCGGCATTGATTTCAGTAAACCTGTTTTGCTTGGCTACAGCGGAATCTCTGACGCACTGCTGCTGAAATATATTGAGGACAGCCGTCATATCTGGGAAGGCAACCTGAAAGAAATCCGCTATACGACCGTCGGAAGCGTTATCGGGACCCATGTTGGGCCCGGGGCTGTTGTTGTAGCGTTTTTTAAAAATGAATGAATAATACAGAGCTGTGAAAAAAACAGCCTGAACCTAAAAACTGCAAGCACATCCTTTTTCGGATAGGCTTGCAGTTTTTTTCGTAATATACCGAAAAAACAAAATTTGTTTGCCCACTCTCTCCGGAGCATTCAGTCTGCCAATATATAAAAACACCATATTTAGTCTTATATTTTTCATGCACATACTATATGTAGATTTTTTCATTGACTTTTACAACTACATCATGTATACTGATAATACAAGACTCATAAACCGGAGGTGATAACATGATCGGCGGCCTACAGAAGGTGACCCTGCTGGATTTTCCGAATAAAGTCGCCTGCACGGTTTTTTTGACGGGCTGCAATCTCCGCTGCCCTTATTGCCACAATCCCGAGCTCGTTTTCCCGCGAAATAACGGAAAAACCGTTTCGGAAAATGAGCTGTTTGAGTTCCTTTCTTCCCGAAGGGGTAAGCTGGACGGTGTTTGCATCACCGGCGGCGAGCCGACGCTGTACCCAAGCCTGCCCGACCTGCTTCGCCGTATCAGAAGGATGGGATTTCTTGTTAAGCTGGACAGCAACGGAGCAGTTCCCGAAATGCTTGAACATCTTCTGCGCGAAAAGTTGCTTGATTATGTGGCAATGGATATTAAGAATGCTCCCTCACGGTATGCAGAAACCTGCGGTGCAGATGTAATTGAACAGGTTGAAAAAAGCGCTGCACTTCTTAAAAACAGCAATATTGACTGCGAGTTCCGCACAACGGTTTGCCATCCTTTTCATTCGCCTGACGGTATGCAGGAAATCGGGCGTTGGCTCTGCGGAGCAAAGCGATATTTTATCCAGCCCTTTGTTGATTCCGGCAATTTGCTCGGCAGCGGTCTATCGGTCATGACAAAATCCGAGCTTGAAATGCTGCTCAATGCCGTTAAACCGTATATACCCGCCGCAGAGCTGCGCGGTGTGTGAACGATAAAACAATACAATAAACAGAGGAGAATAGCTATGTACACAGTCATCAAACGAGACGGCAGAAGTGCCGAGTTTAATTTGACCCGTATATCCCACGCCATTACCAAGGCATTTGACGCAACAGGTATTCCTTACAGCCCGGATGTAATCAATCTTCTTTCTCTTCAGGTGACGGCGGATTTTGCTCCGAGGGTAAAGGATGATACGATTGATGTCGAATCCATACAGGACAGTGTTGAAAAAACGCTGCAGAGAGCCGGCTACGACAAGGTTGCCAAGGCATATATTCTTTACCGCAAAAACCGCGAAAAGCTCCGTAATATGAGCTCCACCATACTGGACTACAAGGGGCTTGTGGACGGCTATCTGAAGGTATCCGACTGGCGGGTAAAAGAAAACTCTACCGTCACCTATTCCGTGGGCGGACTGATTCTGTCCAATTCCGGGGCAATAACCGCAAACTACTGGCTCAGTGAAATCTACGATGAAGAAATCGCCGACGCGCACCGCAACGCCGATCTGCATCTGCATGATCTCTCCATGCTGACCGGTTACTGTGCCGGCTGGAGCTTAAAGCAGCTCATTGAAGAGGGACTCGGCGGCATTCCCGGCAAGATAACCTCCGCACCGGCTAAGCATTTGGCAACGCTGTGCAATCAAATGGTCAACTTCCTCGGCATTATGCAAAATGAATGGGCAGGTGCACAGGCGTTTTCGAGCTTTGACACCTATCTTGCGCCCTTTGTCCGCACGGACAAACTGACCTATAACGAGGTTAAGCATTGTATCGAAAGCTTTGTATACGGCGTCAATACGCCCAGCCGCTGGGGCACGCAGGCGCCCTTCACCAATATTACTCTCGACTGGACAGTGCCTGCTGACCTTGCCGATCAGCCCTGCATCGTAGGCGGCAAGCCGACGGACTTCACCTACGGTGACTGCAAGGCGGAGATGGATATGATCAACCGCGCCTTTATCGAGGTTATGATCGAGGGCGACGCCAACGGCCGCGGTTTTCAATACCCCATTCCCACCTATTCCATCACCAAGGATTTCGATTGGAGCGAAACCGAAAACAACCGTCTGTTATTTGAAATGACGGCGAAATTCGGCACACCCTATTTTTCCAACTACATCAATTCGGATATGGAGCCGTCCGATGTGCGCAGTATGTGCTGCCGTCTGCGGCTTGATTTGCGTGAGCTGCGCAAAAAATCCGGCGGCTTTTTCGGCAGCGGCGAATCCACCGGCTCCATCGGCGTCGTTACCGTCAATATGCCGCGCATCGCCTATCTCTCGGCAGACGAGGGAGAATTCTTTGCCCGTCTTGATCGGATGATGGACATTGCCGCACGCAGTCTGAAAATCAAACGCACGACAGTCGGCAAGCTGATGGAAGAAGGGCTTTACCCATATACCAAACGGTATCTCGGCAGCTTTGACAATCACTTCTCGACCATCGGACTTCTCGGTATGAACGAGGCAGGGCTTAATGCCGCTTGGCTGCGCAAGGATTTGACCCATGAAGAGACGCAGGAATTTGCCGTCCGTGTTCTCAAGCATATGCGCGAGCGTCTGTCGGATTATCAGGAGCAATACGGCGATCTTTACAACCTGGAGGCGACCCCTGCCGAGTCTACCTCTTACCGCCTTGCCAAGCACGACAAGGTGCACTTCCCGGACATCATAACAGCGCATGAGGGAGCAACCCCCTATTACACCAACTCCACCCACCTGCCTGTAGGCTATACCGAGGATGTGTTCGCCGCTCTTGATGTGCAGGACAAGCTGCAGCCGCTCTATACCAGCGGCACGGTGTTCCACACCTTCCTCGGAGAAAAACTGCCGGATTGGAAGGCTGCTGCGGCATTGGTGCGCAAAATTGCCGAAAATTACGAGCTGCCCTATTATACGCTGTCCCCCACCTATTCCATCTGCGCCGATCACGGATATCTTACCGGAGAGCAAGCCGTCTGCCCGCACTGCGGCAGAAAGACCGAGGTCTACAGCCGTATCACCGGTTACTACCGCCCGGTACAGAACTGGAATGACGGTAAAAGTCAGGAATTCAGGGACAGAAAAACCTATCATATCGGCGAGATAAAGAACGAAGCTGAACCGGAGAATAAACCTTCGTCGGTTTCTGATGCGGACGGATATATTCTGTATACCGCAACCACCTGCCCTAACTGCCGCGCCGTTAAGCCGCTTTTGGAGAAATCCGGACTTTTATATACGGAACGGAATGTAGATGAATATATTGAGGAGGCGACGGCCTTGGGGCTTAAGCAGGCGCCTACGCTTGCTGTTCAATCCGGAGATAAAACCGTGTTATACAGCGGTGCAGCGCAGATTAAGGCTCTGCTCAAGGAGCTGGCGCTATGACAGACATAGCTGTAATCGGCGGAGGACCTGCGGGTCTTACCGCCGCCATGTATGCCGCTTACAACCGCTGTTTCCGACGGCACGGTTGCTGCTATTTCCGCCTGCGAGTATCTTGAAAAGCAAAAATAACGGAACAAATCAAATCTGAATTCTTTCAGCTCGGATTTCTTCCGTTATCTCTCGCTCAACATCTCATATTGCAAAAAGACAGCCCTTGATTGCTTTTCATCTCAGCAATCAAGGGCTATCCCTCACTCTTGATATCCAACATCTTTTCTTGTACCTCTCTTTCCTTGTTTGGCGGCACCCTTCTGCGTCCTGCAAATCTTTGCCGCGCTATATATAAACACCGCAGTGCGATGGACTTACCTTCTGAAGCGGCTTGACCTGTCAGGCGTTATGCCGTCTTTCGGTGCCGAGACTTTTCTCCCTTAACGCTTTATATAAAGGAGCGGGTACTCAGGTCATTGGAATCACCTCTTTCTCCTTGCATCTATAGAATAGCATATTTTCCTCAAAAAAACAATCGGCAGGATATACGAATTCCGACTTTCGGTTTTATGCTTACATACAATCTTTTTCTTTTTGTTTTGTATGTATTGACTGATTACTTTACTGTGTGTTACAATTATAATGTTGTGGGGAATCCGACGGAACAGTACCGCCGGACTTTTTTTCTTCAAGAAATATCTTACCGCTTTTCTTCAAAAACCGTGTTTCCCCCAAAAAGGGCTGTTAAAACAAAAGCAGTAGAAAAAGTCACAAATATATGGTATAATATACCTGCTTATTGTAGGCCCTGTTTTAGGATAAAGTAATACAGATCGGACGGTTCTTATAATGGATAAAACACAAGCCGGCTCATTTGAGAGTACACAGGAATTTCTTGTCATGCGAAACATATATGAGTCAGCCGTAAAGCAGCTGGCTCTGAAATTTGAAATACTGAACAGCGAATTCAACATACAGTATTCACGCAATCCCATTCATCATATCGAAAGCCGGGTAAAATCCGCGCAGAGCATCATGGCAAAGCTTACAAAGAAAGGTATGCCTTATAACATTGCCTCGGCTAAAGAAAATATCAACGATATTGCCGGTGTGCGCGTTGTCTGTAACTATATAGACGATGTGTACCGTGTTGCCGAAATTTTTGAACGGCAGAAGGATGTTGAGATACTCAAAAAGCAGGACTATATCAAGGAGCCGAATTACAACGGCTACCGTTCCCTGCATCTCGACACCCGTATCCCGGTATACCTTTCCGACAGAACGGAGTATGTGGTAGCGGAGATCCAGCTGCGCACGATTGCCATGGATTTCTGGGCAAGCCTTGAGCACGATATCCGGTATAAGGTAGACAAAACCAAGCTGCCGGGAGGCATTAACGAAGAAATGTTTGACTGCGCCGAAAAGATAGCGGAAATCGACCGACAAATGCAGGATATGTACCGCAGAATCAAAGCGGCTGAAAAAGCCGATTAAGCAAAAGCAGGAAAACGCCCTCGGATTCCGTAACATCCGGTTTCCGAGGGCGTTTTTTTCCGTTCGCCTGTTTTCAATCGACAGATATTCCCGAACAGGCTTCACGCCGATATATGCCGTTGGAGTCAACCTCCCCTTTCGCCTCAAACTCAAGGCTGTTTATCATCTTTCCGGAAAGCTCAGAACCGCGCCGAAATTGAAATGCTGCCTGAAAGCGATATCTCTCGTCAGGGCTTAACTTATACTGAGACGGTATCGTATACGAAAGCTCGGCGGTGAAACCGCTGTTTATACTATAACCTATAGACGGAAATATAAGCACAGGCTCCGGTTCTATCTTTACCCATTTGCCGTTTGCCCGTCGGAACAGTTCATACGACGCACCGTATTCAATCGTTTTTCCGGAGCGGTTTACCCACCGCAGATCCAGAACGCAATCCGAGCCGACCTCACGGACACCGATAACTTCGAAGCTTACGCCCTCGGCATCGCTTTTGTCGTTCAGAAAACGGAACTTGCCGATCTCTTTTGCTTTCGGTGCTGACATTTGCCGGTTACGGCGGATACAGCTAACCGCAGCGAATGCGCAGGCAACCACGGTTATTACGGCAAGAATTAAGACCAATATGGCAGAAACTTTTCGCTTCAACATTTACAATCACCTCTTTTTATCAGTATCGGAAGCAGAATCAAAATCGCGTCCTCCGTCGCTTTCGGTCAGCCGTTTGCCGTACATTACTTTCCGATGTCCGTGACCGTGCCGATAAACACCGACAGCCCGGTTGCGTTGTCTGTAACGGCATAGATAAACGGACGGTCAAGCGTCACGCTGTATATATCCACTGCAACAGCGGTTTCCTTAATTTCCACAGCGGTCGCCGCACCGGCTTTTGTGCCTTTCTCGTCCACAGCGATATACGCCTTGTGGAGCACACGGCTGATGAATATATTGCCGTTGCCGGAAGATCCGAGCGCCGAAAAATCCGCTTTTTCCGCATCAAACGGCAAGGGCATACCGAGCGCCTTCAGCGCACCGCTCATTTCAATGTCATAATCATATGAAAATTTCGGTATTATCGTTTCCACGGGAACATCCTTGGCGTTTTTTATCGTGTCAATATAGGATTTCCCTGTCATGGAAGCTGCATAGTCATCGAGAGAAACACCCTCGTTCGGCAGCAGCGCCACAAAGCTGTAACCGTTCTTATACGGCTTGATAAACCCGGTTGCCTTGCCGTCGTCAAGATAGCTGTGCTCCTCCGAATACATCATCGGAACAGTTTTCTTTGTGCCGTCAAGAGCAGTGAATGTGCCGTCCCTGACCTCGTCCTTTTTATAAATATTCTCCCACTCAGCGTCGAACAGAACGGTGTTGATCAGATACATTACAGCGCTCGGGTCAAAATCATCGATGATTTTCTCTATCATGCCGTCGGTATTCTTCTTTACCCGATTGTTGATATCCCGCAGCGTTTTTCTGTCAAACGCCGATTTATATGCCTCAGCGCCGTAGTAATCCGCGTTTTTCTGCAAAAAAGCCTTTTCCGCCGTAAATCCGTTATCCTTGAACCAAATAGAATTTGTTATATTCAGCTTTGCCGTTTTTTCAGAGGGCAGTGCCTTTATATAGGAATACAGATATTCGTTCAGCGTTTCCATGGGAATATCTCCGCCGAGCAGAGCTTCCATTTGCGCAAGAGTCTCGCCCTTCGCTCCGTTTGCCGTCATGGAGAGCGCCAGCATGACCGACAGCGGAGATATAAGGCTGTTTTTGTTGTCGTCTCGCGTTTGTTGAAAGAGCTTGATTGCAAAGTCCGCACTGCTGTTTTTGAAAGCATCATCCGCAGCCTTGCCGGAAACCGGCTTTGCCGCGATGTCTTCCATAAGATTTGCTGCCTGTACCTTTGCACCACAGCCGGAAAGATTCATCACTCCCATTGCAAGAACAGACATGCATAAAATAACTGCTGTCCATCGTTTTGTTTTCATCACGATTTCCTCCTAATTATTCCGATTCATGTGCATTGTATGATGTAATCCGAATCACATCTTCACGCAATTCTTCACTGAATCCGTCGAGATCGTCATAACCGATTGCCCCCTCATTGACCAGGCGGCAAAGATCGGTGAGAAGCTCCGACCTGCGCATTTCTATAAGCACACCGGTATTTCTTTTATCGCGGCGTATGCGTCTATACAGTTCCCAAAACTTTTCCGCTTCCGAGCAGTCACGGCTGAGCAGCTCAATGTATTCCCGGTTCAATCTCCCGATATACGCTTCCTGCCATCCCGCGATTCTTTCACGGAACAGTATCCAATCCCGTTTTGATTCCCAATTATTCTGCATAATTTCACCTCCGCAGTTAAATTATCCGTCAGCCAAACAAATATCTCTTCAAATAGTCGGCAACCGCTTCGGAAACCCGCTTGACATCTTTACCCGATGTATTGATAAGCATATCGTAGTTTTCACATGCCCCCCATTTTTGTCGGCTGAAATAGTTGTAATATCTTGCCCGTCCTTTATCTATAGAACGAATATTCCTTTGTATTTTGGAATCGGATAAATTTTCGTCCTTCGGATTTTGCTCCCTGCAGCGTTTCAGTTTGCTTTGTGCGTCCGCATAGACGAAAATACGGAACGGTTCTTTTTCCTTCAAAATATAATCGGCACATCGCCCGACAATAACACAATCGGATTTCTCTGCCAGCTCTTTAATAATATTGTGCTGCTCGGCAAACACCGTAAGACTCCTGTCAAACTCGGTATAAGCGTAATATGCCGTATGAAAGCTCATGCCGGCATGGATTGGATAAGCAATATACGGGCGGTCTTCGGTGATGCGTTCCACATATTCCTCGGAGAGCTTTGTGCGCTTGGCAATCTCGGTTACGATTTCCTGATCGTAATAAGCAATCTGCAGCTTTTCCGCAATTCTGCGGCCGATTTCACGACCGCCGCTTCCAAACTCGCGTCCTATGGTGATAACCCTTTTCATTTGTCGCACCTCCTGTAAAATGCCGCAAGGCACCGACCCTGCTACGCAAAGCCGATGCCTCGTTCTCATTTGTTGGCTCGTGGGCTTTGTCGAAACACCTTTGCCTACGGGTCTGTGTATGAAAGCTTTTCTGTTTCAGTTTAACTCCTTTTCCGCCGAGTGGGTTCCGATATATTTACCGGATCTGCCTCTCCTCTCTGACTATATTATATTCTCAACCCGGAATAATGTCAAGGGGAAGCACTGTTTCGCGGTTTTTACATTACATGTAAATTTTCGGTTTTTAAGGACAATGGCGGCGCAAACCGCCGCCCTGCTCTGTATGTGTGTCTGCATTCGGGTTTTATTTCTGCTTTTTCTTCTTTTCGGTAACAGCTGTGCCGATAACAGCTCCGCCGCTGATAAAGAGCAATGCAATCCATAATATAAAATTGCTGCTGTCCCCTGTCTGCGGTCGATTTTCATTCTTTGGCAGCTTCGCCGTTACGGTGTCGGCTTTTTTGATTCCCTTGGTGCCGTCCCTGTCACCGTAATACTTATTGCAGCCTTCGCAGTACCAATACTCGATATTGCCCTCGGCATCCTCGGTCGCCGACTTTGCCTCATTATGCTTGAGGTCGGTGTGATTCTTTGGGTCAGGCTCTCCGTAAGCCTTGCCGCAAACCTCGCATACCGCTTTTTCGGCGCAGGTTGCCTTGCCGCCGGAGCAATCCTTTGTTTCAAGCCCGTTGCAGCCGTTCACCGTGCACCGACGGGTGTGCGTGCCGTCGCCGTTCGATACCCATTCACCATAGGTATGCCCGTCGTTGACCGTTACGGTCATCTCGGCGGTGTTGCCCGCCTTGTCGGTGACAACGATCTTCTGCTCGCCGTCTGCGGGAGTGAGGGTAAAGGTGCCGGTTGCGTCAAGTGTGACTTCTGTGCCGTTCACGGTGACGGTGTTCACATACTTTTCGTCAACGGTGACCGTCTGTGCCTCGCAATAGATTTTGCCGTCCTCAATGCCGGTGATAACCGGACTTGTTCCGTCAAGCACAATACCGTCCGAGCAAATGTAGTCCGTATTGCCCGCCTTATCGGTCAGTCTGACATAGATGATATATTCGTTATCGGGGTCAATGCCGAACGGCGCGGTGTACGCTGTAAAGGTCATGCCGTCAAGCTTCGCTTTTGTCAATTCCTTATCTGACAGCAGATATTCGACCGTTACCGTTTCGCCGCTGTTGTCGGCTGCGGTGATCGTCACCGTTTGCGTGTCCTTAAAGAACAGTCCGAAGGTGATGTTGTTGAGAAACGCTTTCCAACTGTTCTCGCTGATTTTAATTTCGCCCGTGGGCTTTTCAATGTCTTTCCATTTCGCTTTAACCGTTATATTCTCCGCCGGCATGGTTTCGGGGATTTCCTTATCCCAGCCGATAAAGGTATATCCTTCTCTTGTCGGGGCTTCAGGTGCGGTAATTACCGTGCCGTAGTCCTGCGTAATCGGAGCAATCTCGCTGCCGCCGTTGGTGTCAAAGGTAATTGTGTATTGATTGATTTCCCACTGCGCGGTGACAGTCATATTTTCAGCGGGCATAGTCGTGGGAATTTCCTTATCCCAGCCGATAAAGGTATATCCTTCTCTTGTCGGGGCTTCAGGTGCGGTAATTACCGTGCCGTAGTCCTGCGTAATCGGAGCAATCTCGCTGCCGCCGGCGTTGTCGAAGGTAATCGTGTAGGTGTTCGCTGCCCATTTTGCATACAATGTTATGTTATCGGTGACTTTATCGCTTGCATAATCCCACGCCGTGCCGTCGGCCTTGTTCCAGCCACCGAAGGTATAGCCCGGTGTGGCGGCGGGAGCATCGGGACGCGTCGCGAGAGTGCCGGAGGGAAGAACCTGCTTTGCGTATTCACTGTCGCCGTCCTTGTAGGTCACGATGACGCCGGTCGTATTGCCGTAAATATACAGACCGCCGTAGAAGAGGCCCCAGTCAACATGGCTTGCATTTACACCGGAAGCTCCGCCGATCACCGTCTTGCCTTTGAAAGCGGTAATACCGTTATCTTCTGCAAGACAGGTGATCTTACATGTCTGATTTAGGTGAACCTCACCGTATACCTCGCCGCCGTTGGCGTAAATTGTGGTCATATACGCAGCATTGATATCGTATCTGCCGTTGTTTTTGATCAGGCCGCCGGTCAACGTGATCACGCCGGTTGTGTCTCCGTTCGCCATCGGACCAAAAGCGTATATGCCGCCGTGAAAGGCCTCTCCGGTCGTTAATCTGTTTGGTGTTGAGCAGCCGACAATGCTGCCGGCGTTCATGGTGAACGAACCGTCTGAGAGGAACAGGCCACCGCCTCTATTGGCTATGCAGCCGACGATATTGCCGCCGTTCATGGTGAGTGCGCCGCTGCCGATGATCACGCCGCCGCCTCCCACCCCGTTGGAGAAGAAGATCCGGCTGCCCGTGCCGCCTGTGATGATGCCACCATAGACGGTCTCTGTACCGCTGTCGTCCAGCACCCAAGGTTCTGCGCCGTTAACCTTGAATTTGTGCTCCGCCGTGGGATTGCTGTCGATAAGGGTCAGGTCGCCGGTGATGCCGCTCTTATTATCGAGGATAATAACGCTGCCGCTGCCGGTCATTTTCAGAACATAGCCGTTGAGATCGAGGGTGACCTTGCGGAGGACGGTCAGGGTCGTGCCGATTGCAATGTCATTTTTCAGCGTGATGATGTCTACGCTGCTGTCCGCCAGCGCATCGACAAGCTCTTGTTCCGTTTCGACTTTCCTGTTTGTCTCACCCTCGGCAAACGCCGTAGTCGGCACAAGGCAGAACAGCATACAAAGGGTGAGCAGGATGCTGAGTATTCGCTTTTTCATATTCTACCTCCGTTTTCGTATATGTCGGCTCAGTCAAGAGCGGTGATGGTGATCGTGCCTCTGAACGAAAGAAGATAGGTAGCATACTCGGCCTGCTCAAGTGCAAGCCGCAGGACGATATCGCCGCCTTTGGCATCGTATACCCGGTTGAAGCTCAGGGTATGCTGCTCTCTTCTCGTCTCGTTCAGCTTTTTGCCTTTGTCCACCTTTATGCTCGTAAGATCCCTGCACAGCTGGTTATCATAGCCGTCCGTCATCCGAACGGAATAGAAGCCTTTGTCATCATTTGACATGGCATAGACCGCCCCGTTTACGCTCACCTGATAATGATGTCCACGTGACAATCGAACGGTATCCCCGTCACAGGAGACAAGCCCGCCGCTGCTCATTTTTCCCTGAAAATAGAGCGGTGCCGATTCCATTTGAAGATTGACCGATTGTACCACCCCAACGCCGTAAAACCAGCCCGGGCTGCTGCCGTCTTGACCGGCATCGCCTTTGTCACCTTTATCGCCTTTTTCACCGGGGTCGCCCTTGTCGCCTTTGTCACCTTTATCGCCTTTTTCACCGGGGTCGCCCTTGTCGCCTTTGTCTCCTTTTTCGCCGATGTCGCCTTTATCTCCTTTTTCTCCGTCAACACCTGCGGCTTTCACTCCCGTATCGGTAGTTCCGATCCACCAGTTGCCGTTCTCGCCGATAAATGGGGTGTTTCCGTCCGCACCGTCCCTACCGTCTTGCCCGTTTATGCCGTTTGTTCCGTCCTTACCGGCGGCTCCGTCTTTTCCGTTTATACCATCCTTGCCGTCAAGACCTTTCAAAACCGAAAGATCGTACAGGTTCAGCCATATTTCATCACCGACATAACGCCATTGCAGGGTGTTTTCGCTTACACGGAATTCCGGTGTTTTTCCGTTTGCTCCGTCTGCGCCTTTCTGCCCGGTAGGACCTGTAATATCGGCTATCGCCACAAGATTTTGCCACTCGTCGCCCTCGTAACGCCACTGTATGTAGGATTCGGCTCGCTGCACCTCTATGTTTTTGGCGTTAATGCCGTCCTTGCCGTTTGTACCGTCTTTTCCGTCGGTGCCGTTAATGCCATCTTTGCCGTCAAGACCGTTTTTTCCGTTGGTACCGTTTATACCGTCCTTGCCGTTTGTACCGTTTATTCCGTTCTTACCGTTTTCTCCGGCAGCACCTCGCAGCTCGGTAAGCGACACAAGGTCGCGCCAATCGGTTTCGTTGCTGTATTTCCACTGGATCGCCGTGCCGTTGTTCCGCACCTCCGGCAGTGCGGCGTTTCTATTTGCCGCCTTGCTGCATCCTGCGGCAAGCACGATGCAAAGCGCAAATAGAACCCTGCAAAGCGCCAAAAGTGTACCTGTGAGTAGTTTTTTTCCTGTTTTCATCTTCGTTCCTCCGTTCGGAATTGTTTATCACGGCGGAGCTTTGCGCCGCTGCCCATGCCGTAAATGAGCGGCGGTTGATCAGCTTATGCTTGGTTTGCTTTGTATTTATCCGCAAACATGGCGACTCCCTGCTTTAAGACCTCCATCTGGGTTTTCAGATAGTATTCATCCTCAAACATTGCATAGTGTACGCAGGCGCGGACGAATATAAAAATCAGCGGCGTGATAACCGTGTACGGAATACCTATCTTCGGCTCCAGCTGCTTTGCATACTCGGTATAGCGTTCATTGACGCCCTCAAAGAATTTCTTGCCGTGCTCAATATACTTCGGGTGCGTATAAATCTGATACATCAGGCGATATTTTTT
>ERZ827498.418-NODE-418-length-57173-cov-12.027680_pt1 | contig 57173 bp, 58 predicted proteins | sample MGYA00519865_ERZ827498 | MGnify/ENA primary metagenome ERZ827498 (study PRJEB31778, sample SAMEA3449328) | human gut metagenome | biome: human gut; feature: human-associated habitat; material: faeces | place: United Kingdom | collected 2010/2012 ...
ATCTGCTGCTGAACACTGCGGATCATTTTTTCCTGCTCTCCCGTGAGTTCAAAGAAATCTCCGTCTACAGAGTCCGCACAGCAACGATAAATCTCGGTCATCTGCTCTGGGGTGAAAAGTCGTTCCTTTTGAATCAGCCCGGAGCGGATAGCAAAGTCCTGTTTGGCTCCTGCATAGTTCTCCATGAAATAGTGCCCATGACATACTCCTGTGTGCCCATAGGCCCAATCCCATGTGACGAAGTGGACTCCGTGTTTGCTCTGAACTCCAGCCAGCACAGTGCCGTTGAAATCCGCCAGCACCTTGTAGCCGTCCTCCAGACCGTCGGCTTTCAAAAAGGGCGCCATCTCCATCTGCCGCATATACTCCGCTGTGGTCCTGACAATCTCATACACCTTGTCCTTGGCAGCGATCCGTTCTGGCTCGTCAATATCCTTATTGCGGTAGGCAACACCACCGCTCCCAGTTACTTCACAAAGCGGCGAACCGTCAAGCAGGATACACAGCCTGTCAGTGTGAACTTCGTCCAACTGGAAACCCTCCTTGGCAAGGACGATTGATGCTTCTCTGAGGTAACAGACCTTTTCTTCCGCGCTGATGCTCATATAGATCCTCCCATGCATAAAAAATAAGGCCGGAGCGATCATGCTCCGACCTACAAATGCAGGCGCTGCGACCAGCGCCCTTTTTGAAATGAAAAAGGGCGCCGCTTTCTTAGTCCGTCAGGACCAACAAAACGACGCCCAAATCTTTATGATTCTTTTTTGAGAAAAATACCGCTGCCAGCCGGAAAAATCGCCGCTGAAAAAGGGCGCTGGCTGAACGCATCTGCATGAAACAGGAAAACGCCCGGTTCGAATCGGGGCAGACGCCCTGAAACAGCGATTTGCATCTATGGTTTGAGAGAAGAAATCCGGGCTTGAAAAAGCCCGGAAACGGTTGATGCGCCTGACTTTTCGCCAGACGCATCTATACCGTTTCGTTAATATGGAGGTGACACCCAGATTTGAACTGGGGAATGAGGGTTTTGCAGACCCTTGCCTTACCACTTGGCTATGTCACCATATAAGAGAAACGGCTTTTTGGGGCCGTTTCTCTGTTTGGAGCGGGCGACGAGGCTCGAACTCGCTACCTCGACCTTGGCAAGGTCGCGCTCTACCAGATGAGCTACGCCCGCGTATGGCGCCGGTATTCCAGCACCATGGTGCCTCCGGTCGGAGTCGAACCAACGACACGCGGATTTTCAGTCCGCTGCTCTACCAACTGAGCTACAGAGGCAAATGGCGACCAAGATGGGGCTCGAACCCACGACCTCCAGCGTGACAGGCTGGCGTTCTAACCAACTGAACTACTTGGCCATGAAATTTGGTGGGAACAACTGGACTCGAACCAGTGACCCCCTGCTTGTAAGGCAGGTGCTCTAACCAGCTGAGCTATGCTCCCGTCCTTGCCGCCGGGGCACATCAGCACCGCAGCGACAAGAGAGATTATACTAAAAAGAGGCTGTTCTGTCAACACCAAATTTCAAATTTTTAACTAATTTTTTCGGGCATCGGCAATGAGCCGCTCCAGCTGCTGCCGGTCGAACTCATACACCGCATCGCAGAACTGGCACGTCATATGGCAGGAGCCCTGGTCCCGCAGGATGCCCTCCAGCTCATCGGCCCCCAGGGACAGCAGCGCCCGCTCTACCCGCTGGCGGCTGCAATAGCACTTGTACGACACCGGGCACGTCTCCAGAATTTTCAGCTCAAAATCGGACATCACCGTCCGCAGCAGGTGCTCCGGGTCCGGGTCCCGGTCCAGGATGGCGGAAACGGGACCGGCGGCCATGATGCCGCCCTCTACCCTGGCAATGGTGTCCTCTCCCGCGCCGGGCATCAGCTGAATCAGATAGCCTCCGGCGGCCTTGACGCTGTGGTCCCGGTCCACCAGTACGCCCAGAGCACAGGCAGTGGGGATCTGTTCGGACTCCACAAAGTACCCGGCAATATCCTCGGCGATCTCGCCGCCCAGCAGGTCCACAGTGCCCACATAGGGCTCCTTCATGTGCAGATCCTTGATGACGGTGATGGTGCCCTCAGCGCCCACAGCACCGCCCACATCCAGCTTGCCGTCGTCCCGCAGGGGAAGATCCGCCTGGGGATTGGTCACATAGCCCCGGACGTTGCCCTGGGCGTCGGACACCGCCAGCACGGTACCCAGAGGCCCGCCGCCCTTGATCTGAAGGGTCAGGCTGGCGCCCTGGCCCTTCAGGGCGTTGCCCATCATGGATGCGCCGGCCAGTGCCCGGCCCAGGGCCGCCGTGGCCACAGGGCTGGTGTGGTGGATCTGCCGGGCCCGCTCGGTAATGCCGCGGCTGCAGATGGCCGCAGCCTGCACCAGGCCGTCGGTGGAAATTGCTCGGACAATATAATCACTCATACTCATATAACCTCTTTTATTTGCGAATGCACGTAAAATAAACCCGGTCCTCCCCGGGCACAGGGCGGCGCAGCTTGCCGTCGCCCCAGGTGCGGATTTCGGTGAAGCCCGCCTCCTCCAGCCACTGGGTCAGCTGCTCCACGGAATAGCCCCGCTGGCGGTGCAGCTCAAAGCTGCGGTCCCAGGACCCGTCCTCCGCCAGGGTGAACAGGTCCATATAATAGGTGCACAGCCCCCGCCGATACTCGGTGCGCCAGACGCAGTAGGTATCCTCCGTCTCGTCCAGAAACACCTGCCCGTCCAGAGCGGCCAGCCGCTCCGGCAGCCGCACGTCAAAGGTCAGCAGCCCACCGGGACTGATGAACAGGTGCAGCCGCCGAAGGGTACGCTGCACATCCCTGGGGTCCGTGAGATAATTCAGACTGTCCAGACAGCAGATGGCGGCGTCCACGGTGCCGTACAGGTCCAGCCGGGGCATGGACTGGTGCAGAAACAGCGGCGGCACCTCTGCCGGAGCGTTTTTCTCCCGGGCGGCGGCCAGCATCTCCTGGGACCCGTCCACGGCAATGAGCTCATACCCCCGTCCGGCCAGCAGCCAGGTCATGGACCCGGTGCCGCAGGCCAGATCCAGCACCGTATGCACCGGGATGCGGCTGCGGCGGAACAGCTTTTCCAGAAAGTCCGCCCGCTTTTCATAGCCCACGTCCCAGGTCAGCTCGTCATAGGCCCCGGCCAGCTGCTGGTAGCTGCTCATTTCTCCTCCTGCTCCTTCATGCGCTCCAGGACGTTCTCATACCCGCCTGCGCCGTTGAGCAGGGACCGGTTCACCCGGCTGATGGTGGCGCTGGAGGCGCCGGTTTTCTCCAGAATATCGCTGTAGAGCATCCCATCGTTGAGCAGGGTGGCCACCTCATAGCGCTGCTCCATAGAGCGCAGCTCGGAGATGGTACACAGATCCTGGAAGAAGCTATAGCACTCCTCCTCGTTTTTCAGGGTCAGGATCGCCCGGTACAGCAGGTCGTTTTTCTCCTTCTGGGCAATTTTAGACTTTGCGGCTCTCACCATAATTGTTTTTCCTCCGTTTCCAAAAAACGCAGCGTTTGTTTTCCTACGAAAGTCATTTTACCATTTTAACCTATAAAAGTAAACCGTTTGCGGGAAAATTTTTGAAACTTTTTACGGTTTGTTCATATCTGCGGGTCTGCCTGACAAATTGGGACGGTATCGTTACCGACTCCCTTTGCGTTGTGTCCGCTTAAACCCCACCAACCTACCAGTCTGGCGGCAGTCATTTTTACCTACCTGTCGACAATTCCCGATTCTCTGGCTGTATTTTAGACTATTTCTCGCGCCAATTTCGATAAATTCGTCTGTTTTCGATTTCCTTCACGGGAAATCTTTACAGCGGCGGGGCATATCTTTATGAATCTTTTATGAACGAACGGCATTCATTGGCACCATTTTTACAAAATTTGTGCTATACTCTTTCCATAAACCAGAGCTGTCCGGGAGCTCTGAAGCATCACAAAAACGCTGTGAAGGAGTGTGTGTTTGTGGCAACATTTATCATCGGTCTTGTGATCCTGTTCGGCGGCGCTGCGCTGTACGGACGCTTCTGCGAGAAGGTTTTCGGGCCTGACGACCGTCAGACCCCGGCCTACGCCAAACAGGACGGCGTGGACTATATCCCCATGCAGGGCTGGAAAAACAGCCTGATCAACCTGCTGAACATCGCCGGCACCGGCCCCATCCTGGGGCCCATCCAGGGCATTCTGTTCGGGCCCATCGCATTTATCACCATCCCCATCGGCAACGTCATCGGCGGCGCCATGCACGACTATTTCTCCGGCATGATCTGCCTGCGTGACGGCGGCACCCAGATGCCCCAGATGATCAAGCGCTATTCCAATAAGGGCATTTTCAACGTATACAATGTGTTCTGCTGCCTGCTTCTGCTGCTGGTGGGCGCTGTGTTCGTTTATACCCCCGGCGACATTGCCGCCACCTCCGTATTCGGCTTCGACGGCAAGCCTACCTCCATCTCCACCTGGATCATTTACGGCGTGATCTTCCTGTATTACCTGATCGCCACCGTGTTCCCCATCGACGCCATCATCGGCCGCATTTACCCCATCTTCGGCGCGATCCTGCTGTTCTCCGCTGTGGGTGTGTTCATCGGCATGTTCGTCAAGGGCTATCCCCTGCTGAACGTGTGGGACGACTGGTCCTCTCCCATCCTGCAGCTCACCGGGGCTGACGGCGCGGTTAAGAGCTTCACCTATGCAGACTACTTCAAGGGCGGCCACTTCCTGCCGATCTTCTTCGTTACCGTGGCCTGCGGCATTCTGTCCGGCTTCCACTCCACCCAGACGGCTATCATCTCCCGCACGGTGAAGAACGAGCGTCAGGGCCGCATGACCTTCTACAACATGATGATCCTGGAGGGCTTCATTGCTATGGTATGGGCCGCCGGCGCTATGGGCGTGTACAATCTGGCTCTGCAGGAGCCCAACGCCTCCCTGGCCACCGGCACCATCGGCGTGGTGTGCAAGGATATCCTGGGCCCCGTGGGCGGCATCATCGCCCTGGTCGGCGTCATTGTTCTGCCCATTACCTCCGGCGATACCGCTCTGCGTGCTCTGCGCCTGTCCCTGGCGGAGACGTTCCACCTGGATCAGTCCACCAACGGCAAGCGTATGCGTCTGGCCATCCCTGTGTTTGTTCTGGCTGCCGGCATCATCGTGTTCGCCAAGTTCAACAAGGACGGCTTCAACATTCTGTGGCGTTACTTCGCATGGTCCAACCAGACCCTGTCTCTGTTCGCCTTCCTGTGCATCACGGTGTGGATGTTTGAAAACGGCAAGGGCAAGTTTGCGTGGATGCCGCTGATTCCCGGCGCGTTCTACGCCTTCATCTGCTCCACCTACATCGCCAATGCGCACATCGGCTTCAACATCCCCTGGACCGCCTCCTACATCATCGGCGTGGTGTTCGCCATCGCCTATGTGGTGGCTCTGTGCCTGTATGGCAGAAAGCGCGGCGCGGCTGTGAAGCTGAAAATGAACAAGTAAACGGAGATAATTCCGGTTTTCGACAGACTGACGGCGGGGCCCTTCCGGGGCCCCGCCGTCAGCTTGTCAAAAATCCTTAAAAGGGACGGGGCCCTTGCGGACCCCGTCCCTTGCCTATGGTGTCACAGCCCCTGCAGGGCCCGCCGGTCAGCAGCCGCAGCCGCAGCCGTTGTTGTTGCTGTTATTGCCGCACCCGCAGCCCCAGCTGCCGCAATTGCCGCACAGCAGGAACAGGATGATGATGGCGATGATGATCCACCAGCAGCAGGAAGAACCCTGATTGCACATATTTATTAGCCTCCTATGAAGAATATGGACCCATGGTGGGGTCTCATTCCCATAGTATGCCGGGGCCGGGAAAAGGTGCGCTCAGCCGCGGGAAATGCGGTAGCTCAGCGTCAGCAGCGTGTCCACGAAGTGGACATCCTCGAAAAACACACCGGGCACGTCGGTGGACAGCTCCACATTGGTGAAGTTCCAGAAGCCCCGGATGCCCAGGCCGATCAACTGATCCGCCAGGGGCTGGGCCACGTTCTGCGGTACCGTCAGCACCGCCACGTTGGGCTGATACCGGGCTACATAGTCCGCCAGCTGATCCATAGCGCGGATGGTAACGCCCCGGATCTGGGTGTCGATCAGCGCCGGGGACACGTCAAAGGCGGAGTCCACCTGGAAGCCCACCTTTTCAAAATCGAAGTTCTGGAGCAGAGCGTGACCCAGATGGCCCGCGCCGATGATGATAAGCCGGTGGCCGTTGTCAATGCCCAGGATGTGACCGATCTCGGCCCGCAGCTCGGCTACGTTGTAGCCGTACCCCTGCTGGCCGAACTCACCGAAGCAGCTGAGATCCTGCCGGATCTGGGAGGCGGTGATGTCCATCTTGCTCCCCAGCGAGCTGGAGGAGATGCGCACCACGCCCTTGTTATACAGGTCATCCAGATACCGGTAGTACCGGGGCAGCCGATGGATGACGGCATCAGAAATCTTTTGCTTTTTCATGATAATCTTCCTCTTTATACCGGGTTGTCCGGCAGATATAACCCTCCTCTGCCGGACGCCCTCCACAAAACTCACTGATATTGTACAACAAACAGACCCACTTGTCAACTTTTTTAACAATCTTTCTGAAAAATTTTTCTTTACAACCGAGGAAAAACCTGCTATAATTCATGAGTCGGGATGAAATCGACATGCATGCGCCCGTAGCTCAGCTGGATAGAGCGTTAGACTCCGACATTTCAGGCGTCTCCAGTTGAGATATGGCGCAAAGCCTTGCCGCACCTGCGTTTGCGGGAATGGCAGAGAAAAAATGCGTAGTCGTTGACTACTATTTGACGACTATCGCAGAAACCCACAACCAAATATGCGCCCGTAGCTCAGCTGGATAGAGCGTTAGACTCCGACTCTAAAGGCCGCTGGTTCGAATCCAGTCGGGCGTACCATATTGTCAGGGTTCTGAGCAGAGATGCTTGGAACCCTTTCTTTTGGTTGACTTTGTAAACCAAAAGAAAGGGAGAGCGTGATCGCTCTCCCCTTTCCTATATCTATTATATCCGGGATACCAGCATCAACTCTCCGGCTGGTTGGAAACGATGAAATAGGGCTGCGGGCTCTGTCCGTCCTGCGTGGGGCGCAGGGTGATACAGCCGCCGGAATAGGATAGCTTCAGCAGGCCATCGTCCGTGCGCTCACCACCGGTCAGCGTCACCGTATTCAGGCCCGTATCCGTGTGGGTGGCGTACCAGGCGTCGGCCTCTTCCCAATAGAGCAGGTTATCCAGCCCCATTTTCCGGGTATCGTCCAGGGAGATGTCAAAATACTGCCGGAGAACGTCATCCATGGCCGCCCGGGGCGCCCGGAAAATGCCATAATTCTCTGCCGCAGGTTCCTGTTCCAGCACCCAGTCCCGCTCCCGATCGGTCACATAGCACTGTCCATAGATCAGTCCCGCGTAGCCGATGCCATCGTAGAACAGACGGCGCAGATTCACGGCCTCCGCCCCTTCATAGTAGCTGGTGCAGGCCTGGGCATACCAGCTGCCCGGGGCAAACAGCTCCTGGAGCTCCTGAAGCTCCGCCTCCGTCAGCTTGTTGGACTCCGCCTCCGTCAGCTTGTTGGACTCCGGCCCCGCATGGGCCGTACAGCCCATCAGCATCACCATACACAGCAGGGCCGCAAGCAGGGCAAATAAATGCTTTTTCATCTTCATTTACCTTCCTTTCTAATCGAAATCATACCGGAAAAGGGATACTCTGCAATCTCGTTGCTCCGGGTATATTTGTTGATGACCACAGGCACTACATTGATAATATTGGCCTTAAATCAGTTAATCATAAGCAACCCCCCCAATTTTCTTATAGTATATCACGCAAAATATAGTGAAGTCAACTACAAAATAGTTCGCAAATTTGTAGTCCTACACTGCCCTTACCCAAAAACTCGGAATCGTGCTTGCAAAACCGGCAGAACTTGGGTATAATAGTTTGGATAAACTGCGGTATTATGCCGCCTGAGGTAAAGAGGAACAACAAATGAGCACCATCATCACCTCCGTGGACCGGCACAGCCCGGCGGAGCGGGCCGGGATCAACCCCGGGGAGCAGCTGCTGACCATCAACGGCCACGAGATCATCGACGTGCTGGACTATCGCTTTTACGGCTACGATACCGACTGCTGCCTGGAGCTGCGGGAGCCTGCGGGTAGCGTGCGCACCGTGTCCCTGCGCAAGCCCGAGGGCCGGGACCTGGGCCTGAATTTTGACACCGTCCTCATGGACGATATGCGCTCCTGCGCCAACCACTGCATCTTCTGCTTCGTGGACCAGATGCCTCCCGGTATGCGCAAGACCCTGTATTTCAAGGACGACGACGCCCGGCTCAGCTTCCTCCAAGGGAACTACATCACCCTGACCAACCTGACGGACCGGGAGGCCCAGCGCATCATCGACCTGCGCATCAGCCCAATCAACGTCTCCGTCCACACCACGGACCCTCAGCTCCACTGCACCATGCTGGGCAACAAAAACGCCCTGCGCTCCCTGGACTATATCCGGGCCTTCTGCAAGGCGGGGATCGTGATGAACGGGCAGATCGTGGTCTGCCCCGGCTGGAACGACGGGGACCAGCTGCGCCGCACCCTCCGGGACCTGACGGAGATGCAGTTTTCCAGCTGCTCCCTGGTGCCGGTGGGCATCACCAAATACCGCCAGGGCCTGGCTAAGCTCCGCCCGGTGGACGCCGCCTGCGCCGCCGAGATCATCGACATCGCCGACGAATACGGCCGGGAGAATCTGGAGCGCTTCGGCACCCGGCGCTTCTTCTGCGCCGACGAGCTGTACCTGCGGGCAGGCCGTCCCCTGCCCCAGGCAGAGTATTACGAGGGCTACCGTCAGCTGGAAAACGGCGTGGGCCTCATGCGCTCTCTGGAGGATGATTTCCTGGCGGGCCTTGCCACTGTGGACGTGCCCGTTCGCTTCTCCCCCTTTACCATCGCCACCGGCACGGCGGCGGCTCCGTTTCTCCGGGGCCTGGTGCAGCGGGCCATGGCGGACTATCCCGGGCTGCGGGGGCAGGTCATCGCCGTGGAAAACGACTTCTTCGGCCACACCATCGACGTGGCGGGCCTGCTTACCGGGCAGGATATCTCCGCCCAGCTGCGGGGACGGGACCTGGGGGATCGGGTGCTGATCCCCATCCACATGATGCGCCACGGCGAGACCGTGTTTCTGGACGACTACACCGTGGAGCGTCTGAGCCGGGAGCTGGGCGTTCCCGTCCGGGTGGTGGACGAGGACGGCTTCGCCCTGGTGGACGCCATGTTCGCGGCGGAATGACCGCCGCATCCAAATAGAAGGAGGTAAACCCTTATGTCCAAGCCCCTGATTGCCATCGTGGGCCGGCCCAACGTGGGCAAGTCCATGCTGTTCAACAAGATCATCGGGCGGCGTCTTTCCATTGTGGAGGACACCCCCGGCGTCACCCGGGACCGCATTTACGGTGAATCCGACTGGAATGGCCGGAAGTTCACCCTGGTGGACACCGGCGGCATCGAGCCCAACACCGACAACCAGATCCTGGCCTTCATGCGCCAGCAGGCCCAGATCGCCATCGACAACGCCACTGTCATTGTCCTGGTAACGGACATCAAGACCGGTATGACCGCCGCCGACCAGGAGGTGGCCGGAATGCTCCAGCGGTCCAAAAAGCCCATCGTTCTGGCAGTGAACAAGATGGACTCCACCGGCGTCACGGACCCGGAGTTCTATGAGTTTTACAACCTGGGTCTGGGCGACCCCATCGCCGTGTCCGCCGTCCATGGTCACGGCACCGGCGACCTGCTGGACGCCTGTCTGCAATACTTCCCCCCGGAAACGGACGAGGAGGAGGACAGCGACGTGGTCCAGGTGGCCATCATCGGCAAGCCCAACGTGGGCAAGTCCAGCCTCACCAACCGGATCCTGGGGGAGCAGCGGGTCATCGTCAGCGACGTGGCCGGTACCACCCGGGACGCCATCGACAGCTACTTTGAAAACGCCACCGGCAAGTATAACTTCATCGACACCGCCGGTATGCGAAAGAAGTCCAAGGTGGACGACGCCATCGAGAAATACAGTGTCCTCCGGGCCACCATGGCCATTGAGCGCAGCGACGTGTGCCTCATTATGATCGACGCCCAGGACGGCGTCACCGAGCAGGACACCAAGGTGGCAGGCCTGGCCCACGATGCCGGAAAGGCCTGCATCATTGTGGTGAACAAGTGGGACCTGGTGGAAAAGGACGGCAAGACCATGGACCGTATGCGGGAGGATATCCGCCGGGACCTGAGCTATATGCCCTACGCCCCCATTGTGTTCATCTCCGCCATGACCGGTCAGCGGGTCAGCCGGCTGTTTGAGCTGATCAACTATGTCCGGGAGCAGGCGTCCATGCGCATCACCACCGGAATGCTCAACTCCGTCCTGGCCGATGCCCAGACCCGGGTTCAGCCCCCCACGGACAAGGGCCGCCGCCTGAAGATCTACTACATGACCCAGGTGGGCATCCGTCCCCCCCATTTCGTGGTGTTCTGCAACGACAAGAAGCTGTTCCACTTTTCCTACCGCCGGTATCTGGAAAATCAGATCCGCAGCGTGTTCGGCCTGGAGGGCACCCCCATCATCATGACCGTGCGTCAGAAGGGCGAGGAGGATAGCTGACGTGTCTGTGGTATTTACCGTGGCCCTGACGCTGCTGGTGTCGTATCTGCTGGGCTGCTTCAACGGGTCGGTGATGACCTCCCATTTCATCATCCGGGACGATGTACGCCAGCATGGCAGCGGCAACGCGGGCCTGACCAATTTCTACCGGACCTACGGCGCCCGGTATGCCCTGTGCGTCATCATCTGCGACATGGGGAAAACCGTCCTGGCCTGCCTCATCGGCGGATACCTGATGCACTGGGTGGTGGGCGACTGGACCCTGGGCCTGCTGATTGCGGGCATCGGCTGCGAGCTGGGGCACATGTTCCCGGTGTTCTTCGGCCTGCGGGGCGGCAAGGGCATCCTCTCCGGCGGCGTGCTGGTGCTGCTGCTGGACTGGCGGGTGGCTCTGATCGCCTGGGGCCTGTTCGTAAGTTTGTGGCTGCTGACCCGTTATGTGTCCCTGGGCTCCGTGACCGCCACGGCCAGCATGCCGGTATCCGTGTTTTTCCTGCTGGGCCATAACTGGCTGTATACCGTCCTGTCTGCGGCGATAGCGGCCCTTGTGATCTGGTGCCACCGGGGCAACATCCAGCGGCTGCTGTCCGGCACCGAAAAGAAGTTTCATTGGCACGTCGACGCCCCGGCCGGGGGCGAGGACGGCCCGCAAGCATAAGAAGAAAGAGAGAGAGAGCATTCGTATGAAAAACAATCAGCTTCGCCAGGTGGTATTTCCCATTCTGGCGGCCTTTATCTGGGGCACGGCCTTCGTGGCCCAGGACGTCTGCGCCGACGCCATGGGCGCGTTTACCTTCAACGGCACCCGGTATTTTATCGCGGTGCTGGCTCTGCTGGTGGTCATCGCCGTTATGAACGGGACGAAAAAGGACCGCCCCCAGCTGACTCCGGCGGAGAAAAAGGCCTCTCGCAAGCAGCTTTGGCTGGGCGGCTTCTGCTGCGGCACGGTGCTGGCCATTGCCTCCAACTTCCAGCAGGCAGGTCTTGTGGCCGGTACCGACGGCGGCAAGGCCGGGTTCATCACCGCTCTGTATGTGGTGCTGGTGCCGGTGTTCGGCCTGTTCTTCCGGCGGAGGGTCAGCCTGCCGGTGTGGATCGCCGTGGCACTGTCGGTGGTGTCCCTGTACCTGCTGTGCATCAAGGGCAGCTTCTCCCTGGCCCCCGGCGACCTGCTGGTGCTGGTATGTGCCATATGCTTTTCCGTACATATCCTGGTGATCGACCACTTCACCGCCTTCTGCGACGGCGTGAAGCTCAGCTGCCTGCAATTCCTGTTTGCCGGTATCTGGTCCACCATCCTGGCTCTGATTTTTGACACCATCAGCCTCCAAGTGCTGCTGGACTGCGCCCTGCCCCTGCTGTATGTGGGCGTGTTCTCCTGCGGCGTGGGCTACACCCTGCAAATCCTGGCTCAGAAGGGCTCCAATCCCACGGTGGTCACCATTCTGCTGAGCCTGGAGAGCGTGTTCGCCGTCATCGCCGGCGCCGTTGTCCTGCACCAGCAGATGACCGCCCGGGAATACCTGGGCTGCGTGCTGATGTTTGCGGCCGTGATCCTGGCCCAGATCCCCATGCCCCAGAAAAAGAAGGTCAAGGCGGAATAACCGTCTTTCTATCGACACACAGCGCCCCCTGGAACCGGAGAAATCGGTTCCAGGGGGCGTATGTTTCTATTCGGCTGCCCTATGTCGTTTTTTCTTCGCCTTTAACTATTCTTTAGGCTGCCCCCAGCCCGCTCCGGGCCGCGCCTTCTCCCATTCCGCCCCTTGACAGGGACATTTTTCTCTGTTATAATAAGCAACACTTGTTGCGCAACATGAGTTTTCATCATGAAGGGAGGAGCATTTGTGCCGCCGAAGGTCAAATTTACCCGGGAGGAGATCATCCGGGCTGCTCTGGATATTGTCCGGGAGACGGGGCCGGAGGGCCTTACCGCCCGGAGTCTGGCCGCCCGGCTGGGCTGCTCTGTCAAGCCTATTTTCGGTCTGTTCCGGAGCATGGAGGAGGTGCAGCAGGAGGTTCTGGCCGCCGGATACCGGCTGTACGGCCAAACCATCGCCCAGGCCATGGAGGCCGGGAAATATCCCCCCTACAAGGCCTCCGGCATGGCCTACATTGCCTTTGCCCAGCAGGAAAAGCCCCTGTTCCGGCTGCTGTTTATGCGGGACCGCAGCCACGAGGACGCGTCTCCCCGTCTGGGAGACGATGTGGAGCCCCTGCTGGACCTGATCCAGCAGGCCGCCGGCATCAGCCGGGAAAGCGCCCGGATGTTCCACCTGGAGATGTGGATCTATGTCCATGGCATCGCCGCCATGGCGGCCACGTCGTTTCTGGACTGGGACACGGAGCTCATCAGCGCGGCGCTGACCGACGCCTATAGGGGCCTACTGGCTCGATTCAAGGAAAAGGAGGCGCAGGAATGAACGCCGTTGAAATACAGGGTCTCACCAAACGCTATGGGGCCATCACCGCCGTGGACAGCCTGGACCTGACGGTCCGTCAGGGGGAGCTGTTCGCCCTGCTGGGGGTCAACGGCGCAGGCAAGACCACCACCATCAAAATGCTGTCGTGCCTGACCCGGCCCGACGGCGGCGACGCCCGGCTGCTGGGCCGCAGCATTGTGTCGGATGCCGCCGGGGTAAAGCGCTGCATCGGCGTATCCCCCCAGGAGACTGCCGTGGCCCCCAACCTCACCGCCCGGGAGAATCTGGCGCTGATGTGCGGCGTTCACGGTCTGCCCCGGCAGGAGACCGCCGCCCGCACAGAGGAGCTGTCCCGGGCCCTGGGGCTGGAGCCCATTCTGGCCCGCCGGGCCGGGAAGCTCTCCGGCGGCTGGCAGCGGCGGCTGAGCATCGCCATGGCTCTGATCGCCCGGCCGGAGATCCTGTTTCTGGATGAGCCCACCCTGGGGCTGGACGTGCTGGCCCGGGCGGATCTGTGGGACGTGGTCCGCCAGCTGAAGGGCCGGATCACCGTGATCCTCACCACCCACTACCTGGAGGAGGCCGAGGCCCTGTCCGACCGGGTGGGCATTATGAAGGACGGCCGGCTGCTGGCCCTGGGCACGCCGGAGGAGCTGAAGCGCCAGGCCGGCTGTGACAGATTTGAGGACGCGTTTATCGCCATGGTAAGGGAGGCGGGAAGATGAAACTGCGCGCACTTTGCCGCCGCACCACGCTGGAGCTGGTGCGGGATCCGCTGACGCTGGGCTTCGGCCTGGGCTTTCCCCTGGTGCTGCTGCTTCTGCTCAGCGCCATCCAGGCCAACATCCCCGTAAGCCTGTTTGAGATCGACCGCCTGACCCCGGGCATCACCGTGTTCGGTCTGGCGTTTGTGGCCCTGTTCTCCGCCACTCTGGTGTCCCGTGACCGGGAGAGCGCCCTTTTGCAGCGGCTGTACACCACGCCCCTTACCGCCGGGGACTTCATCTTCGGCTATGTGCTGCCGCTGCTGCCTATGGCGGCGGTGCAGGTGGCAGTCTGCTACCTGGCGGCCATTCCCCTGGGACTGACGGTATCGGTGCGGATGCTGTGGGCGGTGCTGCTGGACCTGCCGGCGGCGCTGCTGTTCATCGGCCTGGGCCTGCTGTGCGGCAGTGTGCTGAACGTCAAGCAGGCAGGCGGCATCTGCGGCGCTCTGCTGACCAATCTGACGGCCTGGCTGTCGGGCACCTGGTTCGATCTGGAGCTGGTAGGCGGCGCCTTCAAGCGCATCGCCTATGCGCTGCCCTTTGTCCACGCGGTGGAGCTGGACCGGGCGGCTCTGGCCGGAGACTGGGCGGGGCTCACGCCTCATCTGTGGTGGGTGCTGACCTATGCCGCCGCAGCCCTGGCCGCCGCCGTGCTGCTGTTCCTGCGTCAAATGAAAAAGCAATAGAAAGCAATAGCAAAAAAGCACCGATGCTGCGCATCGGTGCTTTTCCTATGCAGGACTCAGAACAGGCGCTGCTTCCGGGCAATGACCTGGCCGTCCACCCGCAGCAGCTGCTTGCCGGTGGGAGTGAACTCCGTTTCCACATCGTGACCGCTCACCCGGGCGCGGATGGTATAGCCGGTTTCCACGACGCCCTCCTGCCGTCCGTAGACCCTTCCGTCCACGATCAGCTCCGTCAGGCCATAGCTGCGGCGGACCTCGACCTCATGGCTGCCGTATGCGGCGGTCAGCAGAGTCCGGTGCTTCCCCTCCGCCGGCTGGCCCAGAGAAGGACTGTTGGGTCTTTCCCCCATGGACGCGTCGTAAAACTCCGTATTCTGGGGCAGCGGCTCCGGCGTCTCCCTCTGCCCCTCCGGCTCCTCCATGGCCTCCCGGCCCCGGCGGACGCCCATGGCCAGATACCACAGCAGCAGGCCGTGGAACACCACATCCAAGATGCTGGACGCCTCGAAGGCCGTCACCAGGCCCGCCACCAGCGCCGCCGTATCCACGGAGAACAGCACCAGCGCCGCCGTCAGCCAGCCCCGCCGCTTTTTGGACAGCAGCCAGCACAGGAAATACACCGCCATCACCAGCACCGCGCCCGCCGCGCCCAGCACCAGCCACTTGGCCTCCCCGGTAAAGTCATAAAAGCCCCGGGCAAACACCGCCCAGATGTAGGCGGCAAAATCCGTGAACAGATAGTATCTGTCCGACCCCGTCAGGGCCAGAAGGGTATTTACCGCCGTCAGGACCAGCATCGCCAGCAGATTGCCCCGTGCGGCCTTGTATGCCGCCCCCGCAGTTTTGCTTTTCATCTCTCGTCTCCTTTTATTCTCTCTGTATTTACAAAGCACGCCAGCTCTCCGGCCGCAGGCCGTGTCCCATAAGTCCCTCCTGCACCTGCTGCCGCAGAGCAGGCAGGTCCCGGTTCAGGGTTCCCTTCAGGGTCAGATAGTTGGATGCATGGTTCATCCGGAACACGCTGCCCGGGCTGTCCATATGGTCCAGCAGCAGGGCCGTCTCCTGCAAAATTTCCGCCGGACCCAGCACCTGGAAGCTGCCCTCCCGGACCCAGCGCTCCAGCGGCGTTCCCGGCTCCACCATCAGCGTCAGCAGGCCGATGTATTCCGGGTTCATGGCGCTGAGGGCCCGGGCGGTGTCCACGGCGTGCTCCCGGAGCAGCTCCCGGCTGCCCAGGCCCGAAATGGCCGTCACCGACAGGGCAAGTCCCGCCCACCGGGCCTTCTGCCCTGCCGCCACGATGGCCGCGGCCGTGTGCCCCTTCTGCATCCGCTCCAGCACCGCGTCACAGCCGGATTCCAGGCCCATATACACCATTTTCAGGCCGCCCTCCCGCAGCCGCCGCAGCTCCTCCTCCGTCTTGACCTGAAGACTCCTGGGCGAGGCGTAGCAGGTGACCCGCTGGCACTCGGGAAACAGGCTGTACACCATGGCCAGAATTTCCAGCAGCTCATCTGATTTCCGCATCAGGGCGTCGCCGTCGGCCAGAAAGACCCGCTCCACCCGGCGGTATACCTGCCGGGCCAGGCGGAAATCCTCCCGGATCTCCTCCATAGGCCGCAGGGCAAACCGCTTATCGTCATACATATCGCAGAAGGCGCAGCGGTTATGGCTGCACCCATAGGTCACCTGGATGATGAGGCTGTATGCCTCGCTGGGGGGACGGTAGACCTTTCCCTTGTATCGCATGGGCAATTCCTCCTTTTCCCCGCTATTATCGCATACTTTTCCCGGTTTGAAAAGAGCCAGGGCCGCCAAAGAACAAAAAATCCTCCTCCATCGGAAAGGAAGATCGTTACGAAAGAAACCCATCAGGGGTGTCTTTCGTTTGCAATCACAGGTTTTTCAGAACTTTTTAAGTTCTGAAAAACCGCACGAGGCTTGTCAAAAAGACTTTTTGACAAGCCTCAGGGTCTATTTCGCCCTCCGGCGGCATAAGCTGGACCAGCTTCAACAAACGAGGAGGAATTTTATGGACAACAATTTCAACCGTGTGCGCCTGTGCGGCCGGGCCGCCGGAGAGCCGGAGCTGTCCCACATAAACCACGGCGAGCACTTTTACCGCTTTCCCCTGTCGGTGGAGCGGCTGTCGGGCCAGGAGGACCTGCTGCCGGTGATTCTGCCCCGGCGGCTGCTGGAGGAGCACCCCGTACATACCGGCGACACGCTGACCCTCACCGGTCAGCTGCGCTCCTTCAACAACCGCAGCGGCCAGGGGCCCCGGCTGGTGATCTCCGTGTTTGTCCGGGAGCTGACTCCCGGCGGCGCGGCCCCCTTTAACCAGATTCAGCTCTCCGGCGTGCTGTGCAAGGCTCCCTCCCTGCGGCGGACGCCCTTGGGCCGGGAGATCTGCGACCTGATCCTGGCGGTAAACCGCCGGTACGGGCGGGCGGACTATCTGCCCTGCATCGCCTGGGGGGCCATCGCCCAGCAGACGGCCCGGCTTCCGGTGGGTTCCCGCCTGACGGTGGAGGGCCGGGTCCAGAGCCGGGGCTATACGAAAACCGTGGACGGCGTGGGCCAGGAGCGCACCGCCTATGAGGTATCCATCATGCGTCCGGCGGAGCCGGAGGAATTTTTCCTGTAAGGCAGGCTTCCCCCCGGGGGTACGGTTGATTTCCCCGGGAAATGGTGTTATCCTATTATAAAAAGAGAGAACTGAGGAACTGCACTTATGATATTCAGCCATCACCACGCCCATCCGGCCGTCCGTCGGGACGTGGACATGACCCAGGGCAGCATCACCCGCCACCTGGTGGAGTTCGCCCTGCCGCTGCTGGCCGGCAACGTGTTCCAGCAGCTTTACAACATGGTGGACACCTGGGTGGTGGGCAACTTCGTGTCCAACGAGGCGTTCTCCGCCGTGGGCACCGTGGGGCCCATCATCAATATGCTCATTGGCTTTTTCATGGGCCTGTCCAGCGGCGCAGGCGTGGTCATCAGTCAGTATTACGGGGCCCATAAGCCGGACAGAGTCCGGGACACCGTCCACACGGCCATGGTGCTGACGCTGGTGCTGTGCGGGGCGTTCACGGCCCTGGGTCTGGCCCTGATCCCGGCCATGCTGGCCCTGATGAACACCCCGGCGGAGGTGCTGCCGGAGTCCACGGCCTATCTGTCCATCTATTTTTCCGGCATTACGGGGCTGCTCATCTACAACATGGGCTCCGGCATTCTCCGGGCAGTGGGCGACTCCCGGCGTCCCTTTTACTTTCTGGTGGTGTCGGCGGGGCTGAACACGGTGCTGGACCTGGTGTTCGTGATCCGCTTCCGCATGGGCGTTGCAGGCGTTGCCTGGGCCACCATCATCGCCCAGGCGGCGTCGGCGGTGCTGGTGCTGGCAGTGCTGCTGCGGACGGACAGCTGCGTGCGCCTGGAGCTGCGGCGGCTGCGGGTCCATTGGGACATGCTGGGCAAGATCATGCAGGTAGGCATCCCGGCGGCTCTGCAAATGGCCGTCACCGCCTTCTCCAATGTGTTTGTCCAGTCCTATATCAACCGCTTCGGCGCGGACTGCATGTCCGGCTGGACGGCGTATACCAAGATCGACCAGCTGATGTTCCTGCCCATGCAGTCCCTGGCCCTGTCCGCCACCACCTTCGTGGGGCAGAATCTGGGAGCCGGGAACGCCCAGCGGGCCCACCAGGGCACCCGTCGTGCACTGGCGATCTCCCTGGCGGTAACGGCGGTGCTGATGGTGCCGGTGCTGGTGTTTGCGCCCCAGCTGACGGCCTTCTTCAACCGCAAGGCGGAGGTGGTGGCCTACGGCACCCTGCTGCTGCGGTACATTTCCCCCTTCTACCTGCTGTGCTGCATCAACCAGATCTATTCCGGCGCGCTGCGGGGCGCAGGCAACAGCCAGGTGCCCATGGTCATCATGCTGGGCTCCTTCGTGGTGTTCCGCCAGATCTATTTGTACATCATGTCCCACTATATCAGCAATGCCCTGCTGCCTCTGGCCATGGGCTATCCCGCCGGATGGCTGGTGTGCAGCGCCGCCACCCTGCTGTATTACCGCAGGGCCTCCCTGGGCCGGCGGCGGCTGGTGGAGGACAACTGACCGGCAAAGGAGCGAATGGTCTATGCAACAAATCACGGTATCTCTGGGGCAGCGGTCCTACCCCATTGAGATCGGCCCGGGCCTGCTGCGGGAAGCCCGCCGCCGGCTGGAGGCTCTGCCGGTTAAGCGGTGGGCCGTTATCGCCGACGAGAACACCGCCGCCCTGTACGCCGGGGCCCTGGACCTGCCGGTATACACCTTCCCCGCCGGAGAGGGCAGCAAGCGTCTGGCGGTGTATGAGGACCTGTGCCGCCGGCTGCTGGCGGACGGCTTCACCCGGCAGGACGGCATCGCGGCCCTGGGCGGCGGCGTCACCGGTGACCTGGCGGGCTTTATAGCCGGTACCCTGCTGCGGGGCGTGGCTCTGGCCCAGCTGCCCACCTCCCTGCTGGCCCAGGTGGACAGCAGTGTCGGCGGCAAGACCGGTCTGGACCTGCCGGAGGGGAAGAACCTCATCGGCTGCTTTTACCAGCCCCGGCTGGTGCTGGCAGATACGGCGTGCCTGGCCACCCTGCCCCGGCGGCAGCTGTCCTCAGGCATGGCGGAGGTCATCAAGTGCGGCGTCATCGGGGACGAGGAGATCCTCCGCCATCTGGAAGCGGCGGCGAAGCCGGAGCTTCCCTGGCTGGTGGAGCGCTGCTGCCGGTATAAAGCGGCGGTGGTGGCCCGGGACGAGCGGGACGGCGGGGACCGCCGCCTGCTGAACTTCGGCCATACCTTCGGCCATGCCTACGAGGCCGCCGGAGGGTACGATACCCGGACCCACGGCGAGGCCGTGGCCGCCGGGATGATGCACATGCTGCGCTGGCAGGTGCGGCACGGTCTGGGCGGCGGGCAGCTGCTGGAGCGGCTGACCCCCCTGCTGCGGCGGTGGGACCTGCCCACCCGGCTGCCCTGGGACGGGGCAGCGGACTATCTGGCCCGGGACAAAAAGCGCGGCGGCAACGGCATTACCGTCGCCGTGGCGGAGCGGGCCGGCCAGGGCCGTCTGCTGACGGTACCCCTGGCGGCCCTGATGGAGGACGTATGATGGACGTGCGCTTGCTTCCGGCCCCGCTGCGGGGGGCGGTGACGCCGCCGCCGTCCAAAAGCCTGCTGCACCGGCAGCTGATCTGTCTGGCCCAGGCGGGAGAGTTTCCCTGCCCGCCGGACCCCTCCGACGATGTGGAGGCCACGGTCCGGGGGCTGTGGGCCTTGTATCACGAAAAGGCCCCCGTCATCGACTGCGGGGCCAGCGGCAGCACCCTGCGGTTTCTGCTGCCCCTGGCCATGGCCCGGGGCCAGGTGGGCACGGTGTTCACCGGCACGGAGCGGCTGCTGGAGCGGCCCCTGCCGGGGGACTGGGGCCTTGCGGCCACGGCGGGCGGTCTGCGGGTGACCCGGGCGCTGTCCGGCGGGCAGATTCCGGTGGACGGGACCCGGACGTCTCAGCTGCTCTCCGGGCTGCTGATGGCCCTGCCCGGTCTGGCGGCAGACTCGGAGCTGGCGCTGACCGGCCCCCTGGCCTCCCGCCCCTATGTAGACCTGACGCTGGCGGTGCTGCGTCGCTGCGGCATTGTCATTGAGGAAAGCCCCGGCGGCTTTTTCGTCCCCGGCGGGCAAAGGTTCCGCCCGGTTCCCATGGAGCCGGAGCCGGACTGGTCCGCAGCGGCCTTCTGGCTGGCGGTAAGGGCCCTGGGCTGTGCTGTGGCCGTCACGGGCCTGCGCCGGGACTCCCTCCAGGGGGACCGGGCGGCGGCGGCCCTGTGCCGTTGTCTGCCGGAGGAGGTAGACCTGACGGATATCCCGGACCTACTGCCGCCGCTGGCCCTGCTGGCGGCGCTGCGGCCGGGAACGGAAACCCGCTTCACCGGCGCGGCCCGGCTGCGGGATAAGGAGAGCGACCGCCTGGCGTCGGTTTCGGCGGCGCTGACCGCCCTGGGAGGCCGTGTCCGGCAGGAGCCGGAGGGCCTCACCGTGTGGGGCGTGGAGCGGCTCTCCGGCGGCGAAGCCGACAGCTGCGGCGACCACCGCATCGCCATGCTGTGCGCCTGCGCCGCCCCCTTCTGCACCGGCCCGGTGGTTCTGCGGAACGCCGGATGCACCGCCAAATCCTATCCCGGCTTCTGGGCGGACTACCGCCGCCTGGGCGGGCAATTCGAGGTATTGTAACATGCTGGATTACACCATATTCGGAGAGTCCCACGGCCCCGCCGTGGGCGTTCTGGTCACCGGTGCGGCCCCGGGCCTGCCGGTGGACCGGGAGCTCATCGCCCGGGAGCTTCAGCGCCGGGCCCCCCATGGCCCCCTGGCCACCGCCCGGCGGGAGCCGGACCGGCTCCGCATTCTCAGCGGCGTATACAATGGACACACCACCGGGGACCCCATCTGCCTGATTCTGGAAAACCGGGACGTCCGCTCCGGCGACTACGCCGCTCTGGCGGACAAGCCCCGCCCCGGCCACGCCGATTACGCCGCCCATGTCCGCAGCCGTGGCTGCAACGACCCCCGGGGCGGCGGGCCCTATTCCGGCCGCCTGACCGCGCCCCTGGTGGCGGCGGGAGCCATGGTAAAGAGCTGGCTGAAAGCACAGGATATTGAAATAAAAGCGCAGCTTATTGATGAAAAAGAGCTGCGGCAGCAGGCGGAGGCGGCCAAGGCCGCCGGAGATTCCGTGGGTGGTCAGGTGCGCTGCACCGTCACGGGCCTTCCGGCGGGACTGGGCGGTCCCGGCTGGCGGGAGGCGGTGGAATCGGAGCTGGCCCGTCACCTGTTCGCCATCCCGGCGGTGAAGGCCCTGGGCTTCGGCGACGGCGCGGCCCTGGCCGCCCTGCGGGGCAGTCAGGCCAACGATGCCCTGCGCACCGACGGGACCCGGGTGTGGACCGTCACCAATCACAACGGCGGCATCAACGGCGGCGTCACCAACGGCATGCCGGTGACCTTCACCGTGACCTTCAAGCCCACCCCCTCCATCGCCATCCCTCAGGACACCGTGGACCTGGCCCGCATGGAAAACTGCACCGTAACGGTTCAGGGCCGCCACGATCCCTGCATTGCCCTGCGGGCGGCCCCCATTGTGGAGGCGGCTGCGGCCCTGGCCCTGTGGCGGGTGCTGGACCCCCAGGCGGGCGATCTGGACACCCTGCGGCTGCGGCTGGACGGCATAGACCGGCAGCTGGTGCAGCTGTTTGTCCGGCGGCAGGAGCTGTCCCGCGACATCGGAGCCTATAAGGCCGCCTGCGGCCTGCCGGTGCAGGACCCGGAGCGGGAGGCCCAGGTGCTGCGCAGCCGGGGTGACCTGGCCCCGGAGCGCCGGGAGCAGGTGGAGCGGCTGTATGAAACGCTGATGGCCCTGAGCCGGGAGGAGCAGTCGTGAGAAACCTGATTTTCGTGGGCCTGCCCGGCAGCGGCAAAAGCACCGTGGGCAGGCTGGCGGCCAGGACCCTGGGGCTTCCCTTCGTGGACGCGGACAAGGCCCTGGAGCAGGCGGAGGGCCGCAGCATACCGGACATTTTCGCCGACGGCGGCGAGTCATATTTCCGCACTCTGGAGACCCGGGTGCTGACGGACCTGTGCCGCCGGGAGGGCATGGTCCTGGCCACCGGCGGCGGGGCGGTGCTGCGTCGGGAGAACCGAACGCTGCTGAAGGGCAGCGGCCTGGTGATCTTTCTGGACCGCTCCCCCTGGGCCATCCGCCGAACCCTGCGGCGGCAGGGCCGCCCCCTGCTGACGGATGATGACGCCATCTTCCGCCTGTATCGCCAGCGGCGGAGCCTGTACCGGGCCGCCGCCCACCATGCCGTCAACAAGCCCACAGCCCGTCAGGCGGCGGAGGAGGCCGTCCGGCTGTGGAGAGAGGAGCAGCAATGAAATTTCTTGTTCTCAACGGTCCCAATCTGAACCTGCTGGGCAAGCGGGAGCCCGGCGTCTATGGTACCGGCACCTACGCCGGCCTCTGCGCGGAGATCGCGGCCTATGCCGCCGCCCGGGGGATTCGGGCGGATATCCGCCAGAGCAACCACGAAGGGGTGCTCATCGACGAAATTCAGGCCGCTGACGGAGTGTATGACGGCATCGTCATCAACCCCGGGGCCTATACCCATTACAGCTACGCCATTTACGATGCCCTGCTGGCAGTCCGTGTTCCGGCGGTGGAGGTGCACATCAGCGACATCAGCCGCCGTGAGGCGTTCCGCCGGACGTCCGTCACCGCCCCGGCCTGCCGGGGCCAGATCGTGGGTCACGGCTTCCGGGGCTACCTGGAGGCCATGGAGTTATTGGAAAACATACACAAGGAGGATATGAAATGAAGCTCTGTGTGATCGGCGACCCGGTGGGTCACAGCATGTCCCCGGTGCTGCACCGGCGCATGCTGGCCCTTTCGGGGATCGAAGGCGACTATCAGGCCGTCACCGTCACCCGGGAGACGCTGCCGGACTTTATGGCGGCAGGCCGGGCCGGGGAATGGGACGGCTGCAACGTCACCATGCCCTTAAAGCAGGAGGTCATCCGCTATCTGGACGAGCTGAGCCCGGAGGCGGAGGCCTGCGGCGCGGTAAATACGGTGTGCTTCCGGAACGGGCACACCGTGGGCTATAATACCGACGCCCCCGGCATCCGGGCGGGCTTTGCCGCCCGGGGCGCCGCCCCTACAGGCCGGGCCCTGGTCATCGGCAACGGCGGCGCGGCCCGGGCGGCCCGGTGGGCCCTGGCAGACCGGGGCGTCATCACCGCCGCCCGCCGCGGCGGCGACGTGACCATGGACCAGCTGCCCCAGGCCGCCCGGCAGTGCCGGGTGGTGGTCAATGCCACCCCCCTGGGCATGGAGGGCTTCCCGCCGTTTGCGGATCTGTCCTTCCTGGACAGCCTTCCCGCCGGCGCGGCGGTGTTTGACCTGATCTACGCCCCCCGGAAAACAGAGCTGTATCAGGCGGCCAGGGCCCGGGGCCTCATCGCCATCACCGGCATGGAGCTGCTGGTGCAGCAGGCCATTCTGGCCTTCAACCATTTCACCAGCGCGGGGCTGGAGCAGGAGGCCACCCGCCGCGAGCTGCTGGCCCTGGTAAACGAGACATAAAAACACACGCCGCGATCAAGCTGATCGCGGCGTGTTTGCGTGCGTGTAAGCACAAGCCTGCGGGGCCGTGGGGGCCGCGTTATAACCTGCACCGATTCAGCAGGTGGGTTGTCTCCAGCGTGCTTCGTAGCTTCCAACTTCCAGCCGCAGACGGCAGCCGGGAGGCCTGCTGTTCACATACTGATCCGACATCCCCTATAACAAAATGTGAGGATAAAAAAGGCCCGTCACACCCGCAGGGAGCCGTCTCTCGACGACACCCATAGTATAACAGACCCGACGGGAAAATAAAAGGGGAATCGCGCAGATTTTCCCTTCCATTTTCCGGAAGCTGCCTCCCCTGTTCAGCATTTTCACGAAGCCGCTCTGCGTTGCACAAAACCCTTCTCAAAGCGCAAAAGACGCCCTCACAGGGCGTCTTTTGTATGCGTTATGCCGGATGGGGGCACCATAGACCGGGGATCGGGTCAGGAATTTTCGTCATCCTCATCCATCAGCTGCTCCATAAACAGGTCATACACCCGCTGCAGCTCCTGGTCGCTGTCCAGGGTGGTCAGCAGCTCCTCGCCGTTTTCCATCACGGACTTCAGGATCACCAGGCCGAAATCCTCGGCGGCTGCCTCGTCGGTCTCGTCGTCCACTGTGGGGAAAAATGCCATATACGTCTGGCCGTTGTCCTCCAGGGCGTCCACATATTCCAGCTCGATGTCGTTGCCGTCCTCATCGGTGAGGGTGATGAAATTGGGGCCGAATTCTTCGCTCATTGCCGTTTACCTCCTGATTGGTATAGCTTTCCTTTGTATCATACCCGATTCCGCCGGAAAAAGCAAGGGGCGGCGCGGTCTTTTGCCGTCCGTCGTTTTGCACCGCTCAAATACGGTTTTTTGGCATTTCTTCCTCTATTTCCACGCAAAATCGGTGCAAAAGTTTTATTTTCCGGCAAAACAGAGCTTTTCAGCAGTTGACAGGTATGGTACAATAGTTTTTATTATGGAATAAAATGTTTTTTTATCTGCCGCCACAGGTGCGGCGCATATATTCCAGTAACAGAGAAAGGAAGGTGCCCTGTCCATGAACAAAGACCATCAGCCCAAAAAGACAGAGCAGAGCGCCAGAACAGGGAAAAAACCCGGAAAGGGCCGCCGCATCGGGCGGACCGTCGGTATTGTCCTGGGAACCATCCTGCTGGTCATCGTGCTGACCTCCTCCATTTTCGTGGGGATCTTCATGACCTACGTCAACACGTCCCTGAAGGGGCACGTGGAGGTGGACATGTCCGAGTATGACCAGAAGGTGTCCACGGAGCTGTACTATCAGGACCCCGAGACCAAGCAAACGGTCATGTACCAGACCCTGTTCGGCGATGAAAACCGCATTTGGGTGGACTTCGACTCCATCCCCAAGGTCCTGCGTGACGCCACCATTGCCATTGAGGACAAGCGCTTCGAGACCCACCACGGCGTGGATTGGCACGGCACTCTGCGGGCCGTGTTCAGCACCCTCACCAACGGCAATACCCAGGGCGGCTCCACCATCACCCAGCAGCTCATCAAGAACGTCACCGGCAATAACGAGAACACCGTCAAGCGCAAGGTGACCGAGGTGTACCGGGCCCTGGCCCTGGAGAAGGACTACAGCAAGGACGAGATCCTGGAGATGTACCTGAACACCATCTATCTGGGCAACCAGTGCTACGGTGTGCAGACCGCCTCCCGGATGTACTTCCACAAGGACGTGTCCGAGCTGAACCTGGCTGAGGCCGCCTGTCTCATCAGCATCACCAATAACCCCTCTCAGTATGACCCCCTGCGCAGCGACTGGACCCGGGAGCAGAACCGCAACCGCCAGCTGGACGTGCTGGACGCCATGCTGGCCCAGGAAAAGATCGACCAGGCCGCCTATGACGCCGCCAAGGCCCAGGAGGTGGTGTTCACCAACGGCTACACCAATCTGGGCAACTATGTCGGCCCCCAGGAGGAGGACGACAAAAAGCCCGCCGTGGTCAGCACCGCCAACAACTCCTATTTCACCGACGAGGTCATCACCGACGTGGCGGAGAAGTTTGTGGAGCTCTTCGGCCTCACCGACGATCCGGCAGACGCCGACGGCTACGTCCGCACCGCCTTTGAAAAGGCCGTCAGCAAGGTTTATAACGGCGGGTACAAGATCTACACCACCCAGAATCCCAAGATCCAGGATATTACGGAGTCCGTGTTTGAAAACACCAACTATGCGAGCTACACCGACTCCAAGGGCGAGCCCCTCCAGGCCGCCATCACCATTGTGGACCCCTATACCGGCGACGTGGTGGCCATGGTAGGCGGCACCGGCGCCAAGGAAGTGGACCGGGGCTGGAACTGGGCCACCTCTGCCCGGCAGCCGGGCTCCGCCACCAAGCCCGTGTCCGTATACGCCCCGGCTCTGGATGACGGCACCATCACCGCCGCCTCCGCCATCGACGACTATCCCGTCCGGGACCTGCCCGGCTACGGTGCATGGCCCTCCAACTCCGGCAGCGGCTTCCGGGGCCTGACCACGTTCTACACCGCCCTGGTCCGCTCGCTGAACACCTGTGCCGTGCGCACGGTGGAGCAATACGGCACCTATAAATCCTATACCTTTATGGTGGAGAAGCTGGGCTTCACCACCCTGACCCAGGCCGACAGCCAGCAATCCGGCAACATGGGCCTGGGCGGCTACGAATACGGCGTCACCACCGAGGAGATGGCCGCGGCCTATGGGGCCTTCGTCAACGACGGCGTGTATACCCCGCCCCGGACCTTCTATCGGGTGGAGGATTCCCAGGGCAACCTGGTGTGTGAGAACAACAAGGAATCCCATGTGGCCATGAAGCAGACCACCGCCTACATCATCCGCCAGACCCTCAAGAGCGTCATCACCAGCGGTACCGGCGGCGAGGCCCGGTTCTCCGGCATGACCATCGCCGGCAAGACCGGTACCACCGACGAAAACCGCGACCGCTATTTCGCGGGCTTCTCCCCCTATTACAGCGCCGCCGTGTGGACGGGCTATAAGTCCAACGAGCGGTTCTCCGAGTCCCTGGGCAACCCCTCCGCCGTTCTGTGGCGCGAGGTCATGCGCCGCATCCACGACGGGCTGGAGAACAAGGATTTCAACAGCTGCTCCGGCCTGACCCAGGTCACCGTGTGCCAGGACAGCGGCCTGCTGGCCACCGAGGCCTGCACCCACGATCTGCGCGGCAATCGCGTCACCACCGTCACCGTGGCGGCGGACACCGCCCCCACCCAGACCTGTAATGTTCACAAGATGGTGCGCTACTGCAAGGATGGCAAGCACCTGGCCACGGAATACTGCCCTGCCAGCAGCGTGGTGGAGATCGCCGCCCTGGATTGGAACCGCGAGATCATCAGGAACATCAAGGCCCAGGACGACGAGTATCTGCTCCAGACCCTCACCGGTAAGGACGGTGAGCTGTGCCCGGTCCATAACAAAAAGCCGTCCATCTTCCCCATCCCCGGCGGAGACGACGATGACGACAGTGGCTTCGGCTCCTGGCAGGACTGGTGGGACAAGCTCCGCCCGTAAAGCGGCATAAAATCCCAGCCTGCCAGAAATGGACGCTCCAGGCAGGCCGCTGTAAAGCTCCATGCCGCGGATATCGAGGCGGACGCTTACAACGGCGCGAGTACGGAAGCAGTCCATCGTCAGCAGACACGAAATGTAGGAAGCCACCGGTTCTGTTCGGAACAGAACCGGTGGCTTCCGCTTGCCAACGAGACCTTCTTCCGGTTGCAGGCCGGAGAAAAATCGTGTATGATAAAGGGGAACGACAAAGAAGCGAGGTACTTCCCATGAAGATCATGGCCATTGACTACGGCGACGCCCACACCGGCATTGCCATATCCGACGCCACCGGCACGCTGGCCGGGTTTTCCACGGTCATCAACAGCCGCCGGGCGGAGACGGTGGCCCAGGAGATCTGCGCCCTGATCCCCCAGCACGGGGTCACGGAGCTGGTGCTGGGCTATCCCAAGAACATGGACGGCACTGTGGGTCCCCGGGCAGAGAAGGCCGCCGCCTTCGGCCAGACGCTGCGGCAGCTGACGGGGCTGCCGGTGACCCTGTGGGACGAGCGGCGCACCACCATCGACGCCCACAACATTCTGTTCAACAACGGGCAGAACGCCAAAAAGCGGAAGAAAACCGTGGATGCCGTGGCGGCGGCCCTGATGCTGGAGGGCTATCTCACCCGGAAGCGGCTGGAGGCGGAGAGATGACCGTGCTGATTATCGGCGGCGGCGCGTCGGGCATGGCGGCGGCCCTGACGGCGGCCCGGGCAGGCCACCAGGTGGTGCTGGCGGAGCGGCAGGCCCGGGTGGGCCGGAAGCTGCTGGCCACCGGCAACGGCCGCTGCAACCTCACCAACGAAAACGCCCGGCCGGACCGGTATCACGGAGAGGATCCGGATTTCTGCCGGTTCGCCCTGGAGGAGCCGGAGCTTTCGGCGGCGGGAACGCTGGCCTTTTTCCGGCGCCTGGGCCTGGTCACCGTCACGGAGCCCGGCGGCCGGGTGTACCCTCTGAGCAATGCGGCGGCATCGGTGCTGGATGTGCTGCGGTTCGCCCTGGAGCAGCAGGAGAATATCCGGGTGCGCACCGGCTGCGTCATCCGTCAGCTGAAGCGCCGGGAGGGACAGTTCCTGGCCCGGACGGAGGAGGGCGACACCATCACGGCCCAGCGGTGCATCCTGGCCGCCGGCGGCGCTGCCGGAGGAAAGCTGGGCGGCGGCATGGACGGCTATCAGCTGGCCCGGCAGCTGGGCCACCACCGGACGGCTCTGTATCCCTCCCTGGTGCAGGTGTGCACCGATCCCACCTATCCCCGGGGCCTCAAGGGCGTGAAGGCCCAGGCTGCCCTGACCCTGACCCGGGAGGGTGAGACGCTGACCGCCGGTCAGGGCGAGGTGCTGTTTACGGAATACGGCGTCAGCGGCCCGGCGGTGTTCGACCTGTCCCGCCAGATTTCCACCGGCGGCGACGGCATAGCCCTGCACCTGGATTTTCTGCCCGGGTGGAGCCGGGAGGATACCCTGACCTGGCTGCATAGCCGGCGGACGGCCCTGTCCCGGCAGGAGGCCGGTGCGCTGCTGACCGGCAGCGTCCATCCCCGGCTGGGACGGGTGCTGTGCAAGGCGGCGGGCATCAACGGCGGCGCGGCGATATCGGAGGTAACGGACCGCCAGCTGGAGGCGCTCTGCCGCCGGGTGCTGGACCTTGCCCTGCCCGTCACCGGCACCTGCGGCTTTGACCAGGCCCAGGTCACCGCCGGCGGCCTGCGCACCGGGGAGTTTGACCCCCGGACCATGGAAAGCCGATTGACGCCGGGATTTTACGCCTGCGGCGAGGTGCTGGACGTAGACGGCGACTGCGGGGGCTTCAACCTGCAATGGGCCTGGGCCTCCGGCCGTCTGGCAGGCCGCCTTCTGTCAAACACATCACTATAACAGGAATATAGGAGAATTTGCCTATGCAGCGCCAAGCGCTATGGAATAGACTGTACCTGTCCGGCATCGACGGCCGGGCGGCGGACCTGGCCCGGGAAAACGGGCTGGGCCTGGAGATTGCGGCGTTCTGCTATGCCCCCAATCTGGAGGACCCGGCGGTGCTGTCTGCCGTCCGGGCGGATATGGCGGGGCTTCACCGCTTCTGGCTCCACGCGCCCTTTGCCGAGCTGTGCCCCTGTGCCATTGATCCTCTGGTGCGGCAGGTGACGGCCCGGCGGTACCGCCAGGCCATCGCCCTGGCCCGGGACCTGGGCATCCGGCAGCTGGTGATCCACGGGGGCTTCGTGCCCCAGGTGTACTTTCCGGAGTGGTACGTGGAGCAGTCGGTTCTCTTTTGGCGGGAGCTTCTGGCGGAGCTGCCGCCGGATATGACCATCGCCCTGGAAAACGTCATGGAGCCGGAACCCCGGCTGCTGGCGGACATTGCCCGCCAGGTGGACGATCCCCGGCTGGGCCTGTGCCTGGACGTGGGCCATGCCAACACCTTCGTCAGCCGGGTGCCGCCTCTGGAATGGGTGGCCCCCATGGCCCCGTGGCTGCGGCACGTCCACCTGCACAACAACGCGGGGCACAATGACCTCCACGACCCCCTGGGCCAGGGGACCCTGGCTATGGAGCAGGTGCTGGACACGGTGCTGGCCCTGTGCCCCGCGGCCACGTTCACATTGGAAAATCAGGACTGCGGCCCGTCTCTCGACTGGCTGCGGCAGCACGGATACGGAGCGAACACATGACAAGGCAAGAATTGACAGCATATATAGAGTCCATTCTCCCGGCAGACCGGGAGGCCATGGACGCCGCCCGGCGGCGGCAGGCGGAGCTGGCCAAGCCCCCGGGAAGCCTGGGGGCCCTGGAGGACATGTCCATCCGGCTGGCCGGCATCCAGCGAACGCCCCGGCCCCGGATCGACCGGTGCCGGGTAACGGTGCTGGCGGCGGACAACGGCGTGGTGGCGGAGGGCGTATCCTGCGCCCCCCAGTCGGTGACGGTGCAGCAGGCGGTGAACATGACCCGGCACAAAACCGGCATGTCCGCCCTGGCGGCGTACTTCGGCGACCAGGTCCAGGTGGTGGACGTGGGCATCTGCGTGCCGGTGTCCTGCCCCCAGGTGCTGGACCGGAAGGTCCGCTTCTCCACCGGCGACATTGCCGCAGAGCCCGCCATGACGGAGCAGGAGGCCCTCCGGGCCCTGTCCGTGGGCCTTGACCTGGCCCATATGGCCAAGGAGGAGGGCATAGACGCCGTGGGCGTGGGGGAAATGGGCATCGGCAACACCACCACCTCCGCCGCCGTGCTGGCGGCCCTGACCGGGGCCTCCGTGGAGGAGGTAACGGGCCGGGGCGGCGGCCTGACGGATCGGGGCTTCGCCACGAAAAAGCGGGTGCTGCGGCAGGCCCTGGCCCTGCATCATCCGGACCCCGGCGACCCGGTGGCCGTTCTGGCGGCGGTAGGCGGCCTGGACCTGGCCGCCATGACGGGGCTGTTTCTGGGCTGCGCCCATGAGGGGCTGGCGGCGGCGGTGGACGGATACATCTCCATCGTGGCGGCCCTGTGCGCCGTGCGGCTGTGTCCCCGGGTGCAGGATTATCTGTTTTTGTCCCACGCCTCCTATGAGATCGGCTACCGGCTGGCAGCCCGGGAGCTGGGGCTGGAGCCGTGTCTGCTGCTGGGCATGCGCCTGGGCGAGGGCAGCGGGTGTCCCCTGCTGTTCCGGATATTGCAGGGGGCCTGCGCGGTGCTGGACGGGATGGCCACCTTCCCGGAGGCGGCCATTGAGGACGAATATCTGACCCCCATCCGGCAGGGGGACGCATTTACGGTGGACAAATCATGAGGATCCTGCTTCTGGGCGGCAGCAAAAGCGGCAAAAGCATGCTGGGCCAGCGGCTGACCCGCCGTCTGGCAGACGGCGGCCCCATGATCTATTGGGCCACCCTGGAGCCCCGGGACGGCGAGGACCGGGCCATCGTCCGCCGCCATCTGGCGGAGCGGGAGGGCTGGGGTTTCCAGACCCTGGAGCGGGGCCGGGAGCTGCCCCGGGGGCTGGCGGCGGTGCCGCCGGAGAGCGCCGTGCTGTTCGACAGCGTCACGGCGTGTCTGGCCTGCCAGATGTTCTCCGGCCCATCGCCGGACGCCGCTGCTCCGGAGCGAACGGCGGAGGAGCTGCTGGCCGTCAGCCGGCGCGTCCGGCACCTGGTGTGCGTGTGCGACGAGATCTGGCGGGACGGCGTGACCTACGAGACCTGGACCGAGACGTATCGCCGGGGCCTGGCAGATATCTGCCGGACCCTGGCGGCGGAATTTGACGCCGTGGCGGAGCTGAGTGCAGGCCGCGTGCGGATGTGGAAGGGAGAGCTGCCGGATGCGTGACTGGGTATACGGATTTTTCATGGCCTGGGGAATGTTTCTGGCCATCCCCTGCCCCAAAAAGCTATGGAGCGAAACGGCCCGCCGGAAAATGCTGGTGTGCCTGCCTCTGGTGGGCCTGCTGGTGGGCGGCATATGGGCCGGTGCGTGGCTGCTGCTGCGGGGCGCGCCGGGGCCGGTACGGGCAGCGGTGTGCGCCGCCGTGCCGTGGCTGGTCACGGGGTTCATGCACCTGGACGGATACATGGACGTGTGCGACGCGGTGCTATCCCGGCGGGACCTGCCCACCCGCCGGCGCATTCTGAAGGACTCCCACTGCGGGGCCTTCGCCGTGATCTGCCTGGTGCTGCTGGCCCTGGGCCAGTGGAGCCTGTTCCTGTCGGCGGAGAGCATTGTCTGGCAGGCGCTGCTGCTGATCCCGGCGGCAGCGCGGGCCTGCGCCGGGCTGGCGGTGCTGGGCCTGCGGCCCATGGACACCAGTCAATACGCCGCCATGGGCGCGTCCCGGGGCGGCTATCTGGCGGCCCTGGCGGTGCTGCTGGTGCTGGCGGCGGGACTGCCCCTGTGGCTGTGGGGCAGCTTCGCCCCCCTGGCGGCGGCAGCGGGCTATGGCCTGGCGGTGTGGTACGGCTACCGGAATCTGGACGGCATGTCCGGGGATATCTCCGGCTTTGCCCTGACGCTCGGCGAGCTGTGCGGCTGCGCGGCAGCCATTCTGTGGAGGTGACGGCATGGATCTGATCATCGGCGGCGCGTACCAGGGAAAGTGTACGTTTGCCGCAGAAAAATACCGCCTGACGGCGGCGGACATCTGCGACCTGGCAGCAGACGCTCCCTCCCCTGCCCGGTGCTATGTCCACCTGGAAGCCCTGACCCGGCGCGGCCAGGCGGCAGAGGCCCTGCCCCTGCTGCTGGCGGCGGAGGTGGTGGTGGCCCGGGAGATCGGCAGCGGCGTGGTGCCCATAGACGCCGGAGAGCGGGCGTGGCGGGAGCGCCACGGGCGGCTGCTGCGGCAGCTGGCGGAAAGCGCCGGTCATGTGTACCGGGTATTTTGCGGATTGACGGAGGAATTGAAATGAAGCTGACCCTTCTGCGCCACGGGGAGACCGACGGCAGCCGCCGGGACCTGTACTACGGCGCGGCGGATATTCCGGCCCTGCCGGAGTCCCTGGCGGCCCTGCACGAAAACGCGGCGGCCTATCCCCGGGCCGCCCGGTACTACACCAGCGGCCTGCTGCGGACGGAGCAGACCCTGGCGGCGCTGTACGGCGACGTACCCCATGTGCAGCTGCCGGGCCTGCGGGAGATGGACTTCGGCGACTTTGAGATGAAAAGCTATCAGCAGCTGAAGGACACGCCGGCGTATCAGGCGTGGATCGCCGACGTGGAGCACAACCCCTGCCCCCACGGGGAAAGTGCCCCCCAGGTGCTGGCCCGGAACCGGGCCGCCATGGACCGGGTGCTGGCAGCCGGGGAGGATGCGGTGTGCGTCATTCACGGCGGCGTCACGGCGGGGCTGATGATGACCTGGTTCGGCGGTGGGCGGTATGACTACTCCGTAAAGCCCGGCACGGGCTTCACCGTCACATTTGAAAACGGCCGCCCTGTTTCCTACATCCGTGTGCCGGAATAATCAAAACCTCCGGCCAAATGCGGGTGGTCGTAAGACAGTTTCAGTCCCGGCAGTAATGTCTGCCGGGACTGCTATTGCATATTTCAAAGCCACATGATAGAATCAAACAAAGTAATAAGTCGGAACGATGCAGTAAACTCCGATTTGCCGAACTGATAAAGGGCGCACTTCTACACCTTTCGGTGTACCGTGCGAGCATCCCTTGCCTCTCCCTTTGGGAGAGGTGGCCGAGCGTAGCGAGGACGGAGAGGGCAACCAATGACCATACCAAAAGACAACACCCAATTAGAAAATGCCCGACGGCTTCGCAGGGAGATGACACCCCACGAACGACAAGGATTTCCGTAATGTGTGTGCACAAATTGATCTTATCATTCGAAAAAGGCTGCAAGACCCTCTCAGTCACCTGCGGTGACAGCTCTCCCAAAGGGAGAGCCAAGGGGCTGCGCCCCATTACATAGTATGTTGATATGAGAAATGGAGCGTATCTGTATCGATACGCTCCATTGACTGTTTTATGAACACCCATCTAAGCCGGAGGTTTTGATTTTGGGGTAGTCCCAAACCCATTGGACAACCGACAATGCGTCATACTCTCCTAAGTCTTCGCCCCATTGCGGTTTGCTTTCTTCTCTTCCCGCTTCACGCGCCAGACGGCAAATGTGCGCACAAGCAAAACATTGACCAGCGCCAAACGCCCATAGCTGTACAGAACGCTGAGGAAGGAATGCAGGGAGAAATCGCTGTCGTTGTGCAGATTATCTCTCCACAGTGGCATGATGCCGTAGCTCATCAAAAGCGGAAGCACCACCAGCGTAGCAAGCCATCCGGCAATAAGCCATGTGACCTCTTTTTTCGTCGCGGGCAGCCGAAGCGTCCGGTAGGAGCGCATCGTGCAGACGATCATCAGGACCATGACGAGGAACTGCGCCCACGCGATGGCAAGGCGCACATAGTTCAGCTCCGCCGTCCAGAAGCGCGTCACGAAGATGGCCATCCATGAAAGACCGGTCGCACAGCGAAGGTATAAATCCACGCAGAGATAGACCGCCCACCCGCAGTAGAGACCAGTGTGCCGCTTCACCGCAAGGAAGATGATGCCGCAGATGAGAAACGGTGACGCGAACATCAGTCCCGTCAGCAGATCACCGGTGAGCAGCAGCCAGAGAACCAAAATGACCGCACCGGTACACAATAAAGCTGTTCCGGCGATGGTATGGCGCATTTCCCGCTTGGGTGCCGCCTGGGGTGCAGAGGACGCAGGCACAGATTCTGTCTCCGGCGCGTCTTCGCCGTGCACCAGCTGGTCAAGTGTCACGCCGAAAAGCTCCGAGAGCTTTATGAGCTTTTCCAGTTCGGGGATCGAGGTGTCGGTCTCCCATTTGGAAATGCTCTGGCGCGAGATGCCCAGTGCGTCGGCAAGGTCGCCCTGCGACCAGTCTTTCTGTGTGCGCAGGCGTGCGATATTCTCTCCAAGTGTCATGGGGGGATCCTCCTTCGCAGATTTTCTGTGTTCAGTTTACCAAATGGGACACGAAAAGTCCACCAAGCGGGGTTGAAAAGTTAGCAACCAGCGGTTGCACCTCATCAAGGGGACTGTGAAATAGTCGTTTGATGGCCAAAACGGATTGCCGCGGCCAGTCTGCGGACTGGTCGCCCAATGACAAATTTTTATGCTCTCTTTGCTTCAGCGTCAGGTCGTCGCTATCGGTGGCGATGATCGGCGCCGGCAGCGGAGAAAATCAGAATTTTTCTCCGGAAGCTTCACGCATAAAGAATACATTCTGTATGAATATACCTCTGTGATAACATCCTGTATTGGAAATGACAACTCCCGTCTCTCCCCGCCCCTTGCAAATTCCGGGCAAATAGGATATACTGACCTTGAAATTCAAACAAAGGAGCATGCATTATGGTCGTTTTGAATCATCTGGAGCCCCAGCGTGTCTTTCACTTCTTCGAGGAGCTGTGCGCCATTCCCCACGGTTCCGGCAACACCAAGGCCGTCAGCGACTGGCTGGTGGACTTTGCCAAGGCCCGGGGCCTGCGGTATGTCCAGGATCAGCTGAACAATGTGGTGATCTTCCAGGATGCCGCCCCCGGCTATGAGTCGGCGGAGCCGGTGATCCTCCAGGGTCACATGGACATGGTCTGCGAAAAGGAGCCCGGCTGCACCAAGGACATGGCTGTCGAGGGCCTGGACCTGGTGCTGGAGGGCGACACCGTTTCCGCCAAGGGCACCACCCTGGGCGGCGACGACGGCATCGCCGTGGCCATGGCCCTGGCCATCCTGGACGATACCTCCCTGTCCCACCCGGCCATCGAGGCCATCTTCACCGTGGACGAGGAAACCGGCATGTACGGTGCCGAGGGGCTGGACGTCTCCGTGCTGAAGGGCCGCCGGATGCTGAATATGGACTCCGAGGACGAGGGAGTTTTCACCGTCAGCTGTGCCGGCGGCGCCCGGGCTGACTGCTGCCTGCCCATCCGCCGCCAGCGGTTCGGCGCCCCGGTGCAGGAGATCGCCGTCACCGGTCTGGTGGGCGGTCACTCCGGCGCGGAGATCGACAAGGGCCGCGCCAACAGCAGCATGCTGCTGGGCCGGGTCCTGTGCGCCCTGGAGCAGAAAACGCCCCTGCGGGTGATCTCCGTCAGCGGCGGCCTGAAGGACAACGCCATCCCCACCGCCTCCGTGGCCCTGGTGGCCGCCGACGCCGGCGCCGTCCAGGCCGTCTGCGCCGAAATGGACGCCGCCTTCAAAAAGGAATACCGGGTCAACGACCCCGCCATCACCGTTTCCGCCCGTCCGGCGGAGTCCTCTCTGCTGCCCATGGACGAGGCCTCCAGCCGCAGCGCCGTGTGCCTGCTTGCCTGCCTGCCCAACGGCATTCAGGCCATGAGCGCCGACATGCCCGGCCTGGTCCAGACCTCTCTGAATCTGGGCATCCTCACCACCGGTGACGATGCGGTCCACGCCTCCTTCAGCGTCCGCAGCAGCGTCGCCACCCAGAAGCAGATGCTCATCGACCGCCTCCGCTGCCTGACGGAAAGCCTGGGCGGCTCCGTCAGCACCCACGGCGAATACCCCGGCTGGGAGTTCATGCCCCAGTCCCCCCTGCGGGACCTGATGGTCCAGGTGTTCACCGACCAGTACGGCTACGCCCCCAAGGTGGAGGCCATCCATGCCGGTCTGGAGTGCGGTCTGTTCTCCGCCAAGCTGCCGGGTCTGGACTGCGTGTCCTTCGGCCCCGACCTGAAGGAGATCCACACCTTCCGGGAGTCCCTGTCCGTGTCCTCCGTACAGCGGGTATACGCCATGGTGGTGGAAACGCTGAAGCGCATGCACTGACCCGCCCTTGTCCCGGCCTGTCCCGGCGCTTTACCGGGACAGGAGCGGGACATCCCGCCGTGTATCGGGACAATTTTTACGATATTTGAGGTAGTATTATGTTCTCTATCTGGTGGCCCGCATATGTCTTTCCGTGTATCATGGTGCTGTGCGGCCTTGCGGGGCGGCTGCTGCCGGGCCGCAAATACCGCAGCCCCCTGGGTCCGCTGACGAAAGAACGCCAGGAATTTGCCGACCGTCTGCTGCTGAAGCTGCTGTGGCAGTTCGGCCTTGCCTTTGCGGCCCTGTCGTTTATGATCATGCGTTCCGTGCGGCTGATGGGAAGCAGCGGCCAGCAGATCCTGCTGTACATCGCCATTGTTCTGCAAATAATCGGGGCATTTGCCTTGATTTTGCCGGTGGAACGCAATATGAAGGCATATTTTGACGAACAGGAGGACGAATGATGGGCATCACCGAGCTGGCTCCGGCCAAGCTGAACCTGACCCTGGACGTGGGAGCCCGCCGCCCGGACGGGTACCACGACATTACCTCCATCATGCAGAGCGCCGCCCTGTATGACGTTGTGGCGCTGGATTTCTCCGAAGCAGGCGGTATTGCGATAGAATGCCCGGGCACGGATCTGCCCACCGGCCCCGACAACCTGGCCTGGAAAGCGGCGGATGTCTTTTTTCAGGAGACGAATATCCCCCGCACAGGGATTTCTATCCGATTGGAGAAAAAAATCCCCTCCCAGGCCGGTCTTGGCGGCGGCAGCAGCGACGCAGCCGCCGTGCTGCGGGGAATGCGTCGTTTGTTTCGCGCGGATGTGTCCGACAAATCGTTAGAATCCATGGCCGCCCGGGTGGGCAGCGATGTTCCCTACTGCATCCGGGGCGGTACGGCTCTGGCCCAGGGCCGGGGTGAACGGCTTACCGTTCTTCCGGCACTGCCTATGTGCTGGTTCGTTATCGTGAAGCCCCCGGTGGCCAACTCTACCGCCGCCATGTATCGGAAGCTGGACGAAATTTCCATCTCTGAACGCCCAGATTCCGATAAAATGGTGGACGCACTGAAAAACGGCGACCTGGCGCAAATCTGCCGTCTGGTGGGGAATGTATTTGAACAGGCCCTGCCGCCGGACAGTGAGGTTTTCGCCATCCGCCGCCAGCTTTCGGAGCTGGGTGCCGACGCAGCGTGTATGACTGGCTCCGGCTCGGCGGTCATGGGCCTGTTCCGCCAGGAGGAAACCGCCCGTCTGGCGGCCCGGGAGCTGCAAAAGGCCTATCCCCTGACCTTTTTTGCCCCCCGGCTGTAAATCCCGGTATAAAAATAAAAAACGCCGTCTAAACTGTAGGAAACCAAAGAAAAATCTACAGTCTGGACGGTGTTTACTTATGAAAAATGCGAAAAATACAAGACTCCACGTCTGGGAGCTGGCTTTGCTGCTGGCATTGGCCGCCGCCATTTTGTGGGGCGCGGCGTCCCTGAGCCGCCAGGAGGAGCTGGGGCGAAAGGTCATCCGGCTCCATGTGATCGCCAATTCCGACAGCCCGGAGGATCAGGCCCTGAAGCTGCGGGTCCGGGACCGGGTGCTGGCCCGGGCCCAGGAGCTCCTGGAGCAGTCGGCGGACATGGCCCAGGCCCGGGAGGTCCTGACCTCCGCCCTGCCGGAGCTGACCCGGGAAGCCCAACAGGTCCTGGCGGCGGCGGGCTGCGGCGACGGTGTCCGGGCCCGGCTGGAGCCGGCGGAATTCCCCACCAAGGACTATGACGGCTTCTCTCTGCCCGCCGGGAAATACCTGGCCCTGCGGGTCATCATCGGGGAGGGCCGGGGACAGAACTGGTGGTGCGTGGTGTTTCCGCCGCTGTGCACCGCCGCCGCCTGCGATTGGCAGGACGCCGGACGGGACGCCGGGCTGGCGGAGGATGACGTGTCCCTGATGGCGGAGGAGGACCAGGGCTATCAGCTCCGGTTCCGGTCCGTGGAGCTGTGGGAAAAGCTGCGCCAATGGCTGGGAAAATAAGCGGAATCCTGAACAAGGCCCGCAGGCTTTTGCCTGCGGGCCTTGTTCGCTTGTCAAAAAAGGCAATGCCTTTTTTGACAAGCTGAAGGTCATTCTGCGAAAATTTCTCCCGCCAGGCTCAGCACGGCCCGGCCGCCTACCCGGATCAGGGCGTCGCCCTTTTCCACCGTCAGGCGGCTGCGTATTTCCGAGGGGCGGCGCATATGCTCCCCCTGGAGGAACACGTTTTCCCGGTCCGGCTGCACCAGGCCGCAGCGGTACAGATAATACGTCAGGGCTCCGTTGGAGGTGCCGGTGGCGCACTCCTCCGGAATGTCATACAGCGGGGCGAAATTGCTGCACCAGGCGGTGCAGGTTTTGTCCCCCAGGCAGAACATGTGCACCCCCGTGACCTTCTGCCGCCGGGACAGCTCCGCCACCAGCGTCTCGTTCTGCCGGGCCCGCAGCAGCGTCTCCCGGTCCCGCACCGGCATCATGATATCCGCCAGGCCCGTGGACACGATCTGGGGCGTCAGGTCCCGGGGCCGGTCCGCACCGGTCAGGCCGAAGGCCCGGTACAGGGGTTCCCACTCCACCCGGGTCAGCTCCCCCAGCCACCGGGGCGGGGCCATGTCCATCCACACCACGTCGCCGTCCACGGAGATCTGTAAGTCGCCTGCCTTGGTGTGGGCGATATGTCGGCCGTCGGCCAGCAGGCCCAGCCGCCGCAGCAGGGCAAAGGCGGCAATGGTGGCGTGGCCGCACAGCTCCACCTCTCCCGCCGGGGTGAAATAGCGCAGGTCCACGCTGCCGTCCTCCTGCGGGCGGACGAAGGCCGTCTCCGAATGCTTCAGCTCGGCGGCGATCAGGCGCATGGTCTCATCGCTGACGTCCCCCTCCGGCAGGGCTACCCCTGCCTGGTTGCCTCCAAACAGCTTGGCGGCGAATGCATCCATGACATATATTTTCACGGCAAAAACCTCCCCAAACTCTCTTTTTATTTATTATACTAAACTCTGCGCCGGTTTTCAAGCGTCCGGGGACTTGACTGGCTGGAAAATTTCGGATATAATGGCAGTAGAATTTGCGGTACGCCGCTGAAAGGAAAGGAAAATCATCCAAAATGCTGAACAAGCGCAGTCTGCTCTCCCAGTTCCTCCACTTCTCCGCCGCCACGGTGGCCTCTCTGATGGTGTTCTCCCTGTACTCCATTGTAGACGGCCTGTTCGTGGCCAAGGGCGTGGGCGAATACGCCATGAGCGCTGTCAATCTGGCCGTTCCCTTTATGAATGTCATGTTCTCCATTGCCGTGCTGTTCGCCGTGGGCACCAGCACCATCATCGCCATCTATCTGGGCGAGGGCCGCCGGGAAAACGCCAACCGTCTGTTTTCCCAGAATCTGGCGGTTCTGGTGGTTATCGGCCTGGTGATCACCGGGCTGGTGCTGGTGTTTCTGGAGCCCTTCGCCATGCTGCTGGGCGCCAAGGACGTAACGCTGGAGTACACCAAGGACTATCTGCGGGGACTGGCGCCCTTCGCCGTGTGCTTCATCGTGTCGTACAACATGGAGATCCTGGTGAAAACCGACGGACGGCCTACCCTGGCCATCGTCACGGTGATCACCGGGTGCCTGACCAACTGTGTGCTGGACTATGTGGCCATCTTCGTGCTGGACTGGGGCGCCTGGGGCGCGGCCTTTGCCACGGGTCTTTCCCAGCTGCTGACCTGCGTCATGTATCTGACCCACTTTCTGGGAAAGCACACCACCTTCCACCTGGTGCGCTTCCGGCCGGACCGGCATATTTACCGCCGCCTGCTGCCCATCGGCGTGGCCGACGGGGCCACGGAGCTGTGCAACGGCCTGATGATCTTCCTGTTCAACCGCACCATCCTGCGCTGCATCGGCCAGGACGGTCTGGTGAGCTACACCATCATCGCCTACATCAATACACTGATCCTGAACATCATGCTGGGCGTGTCCCAGGGGTCTCAGCCGCTGGTCAGCTATCACTACGGGCAGCGGGACCGGAAGGGCTGCCGCCGCCTGCTGCAATACGGCCTGGTGACGCTGGCGGGTATGACGGCGCTGTGCTTCGGCGCGGTGCAGCTGTTCGCCCCGCAGATCGTCCACATCTTCCTGGGCGACAACAACGCCGCTCTCAGCGACGTGTCCGTGGGCGCTCTGCGGCGGTACGGCCTGTGCTATCTGCTGGTTGGCTTCAACGTGCTGATGGGCGGATTCCTGACGGCGGTGGAGCAGCCCCGTCCGGCTATCTGCATCTCCACCGGCCGGGGGCTGGTGCTGCAGGCCGGAGCCCTGCTGGCGCTGGCCGCCCTGTGGGGCGGCGAGGCCATCTGGTTTGCACCGGTGATCTCCGAGGTGGTGTGTCTGGTCATGGCGCTGGCGTTCATGGTACGCTTCTGGAAATCCAACCGGACGCTGGCTGCGGCGTGATACAATTTATCAAATGAGCGAGGCCGCCGGGAAAATATCCTCCCGGCGGCCTCTTTTGTTGCATTTGCAGCTGCAAAGTGTCTTGTCATACTATATATTGTAGGTGATAGAGGGGTCAATACTCCCATATCTTGTGTCCATTGTACAGAATGGACAAAATATCCCGGGGATTTTCGTCAGGCATTTTCCCCATATTTAGGGCTTTGGGCTTGCATCAGCACAGGATATGGTATATGATTAAGAGGCTGATTGACCGCTGCCCATTGAGGCAGCTTTTCCTGTGGAGAGAGAAAAATCTGAGGAGAGGGAGGACGTTACACATGAAGATCATCAAGCGCAACGGAGCGGAGGTTGCTTTTGACATTCAGAAGATCGAGCGGGCCATCACCAAGGCCAACAACTCTGTGGCCGAGGCGGACCGCATGACTCCCGTGCAGATCGGGCGCATCGCCGAGTCCGTGGAGCTGCAGTGCCAGAAGATGAACCGCGCTCCCACGGTGGAGGAGATCCAGGATATGGTGGAGCACCACATCATGGCCCATGGGGCCTTTGAGGTGGCCAAGCACTACATCACCTACCGCTATACCAGGTCCCTGGTGCGCAGGGCCAACACCACCGACGACAAGATCCTCTCCCTCATCGAGTGCAACAATGAGGAGGCCAAGCAGGAGAACTCCAATAAGAATCCCGTGGTGAACTCCACCCAGCGGGATTATATGGCCGGCGAGGTGTCCCGGGATATCACCAACCGTCTGCTGCTGCCCCAGGATATTGTGGAGGCCCATGAGGAGGGCATCATCCATTTCCACGACACCGACTATTTCGCCCAGCATATGCACAACTGCGACCTGGTGAACCTGGAGGACATGCTGCAAAACGGCACCGTTATCACCGGCACCATGATCGAAAAGCCCCATTCCTTCGCCACCGCCTGCAACATCGCCACCCAGATCGTGGCCCAGGTGGCCTCCAACCAATACGGCGGCCAGTCCATCAGTCTGACCCACCTGGCCCCCTTTGTGGAGGTCAGCCGCCAGAAGATCCGCCGCATCGTCCTGGCGGAGATGGCATCCATCGGCGTGGATCCCGGCGAGGAGAAAATCCATGAGCTGGTGGAGGCCCGTCTGCGGGAGGAGATCCGCCGGGGCGTGCAGACCATCCAGTATCAGGTGGTGACCCTGCTGACCACCAACGGACAGGCCCCCTTCATCACCGTGTTCATGTACCTGAACGAGGCCCGGGACGAGCGGGAGAAGAAGGACCTGGCCATGATCATCGAGGAGATGCTCCTTCAGCGGTATCAGGGCGTGAAGAATGAGCAGGGCGTGTGGGTGACCCCCGCCTTCCCCAAGCTGATCTATACCCTGGAGGAGGACAACATCCATGAGGACTCCCCCTATTGGTACCTGACGGAGCTGGCCGCCAAATGCACCGCCCGCCGCATGGTGCCGGACTATATCTCCGAAAAGAAGATGAAGGAGCTCAAGGGCGACGTGTACACCTGCATGGGGTGCCGCTCCTTCCTGACCCCGGACCGTTTTACCGACGCCGGGATCGGCAACGTTGCCAACGCCGGGAATTACGAGCCCGGCAAGCACAAATACTATGGCCGGTTCAATCAGGGCGTGGTCACCATCAATCTGCCGGACGTGGCCCTGTCCTCCGGCGGAAACACCGAGAAGTTCTGGCAGATCTTCGAGGAGCGGCTGGAGCTGTGCCACCGGGCGCTGCGGTGCCGCCACGAGCGTCTGCTGGGCACCACGTCGGACGCCGCCCCCATCCTGTGGCAATACGGCGCGCTGGCCCGGCTGAAAAAGGGCGAAACCATCGACAAGCTGCTGTATAACGGCTATTCCACCATCTCCCTGGGCTATGCGGGCCTGTATGAGTGCGTGAAATACATGACCGGCAAGAGCCACACGGACCCCGCCGCCACCCCCTTCGCCCTGGACATCATGCAGAAGATGAACGACAAGTGCAAGGAGTGGAAAACCGCCGAAAACATCGACTACTCCCTGTACGGCACGCCTCTGGAGTCCACCACCTATAAGTTTGCCAAGTGCCTGCAAAAGCGCTTCGGCGTCATCAAGGGCATCACCGACAAGGGCTATATCACCAACAGCTATCATGTCAATGTCACCGAGGAGATCGACGCCTTCACCAAGCTGGAGTTTGAGGCCCAGTTCCAGCACCTGTCCCCCGGCGGCGCCATCAGCTATGTGGAGGTGCCGGATATGCAGAACAACATCCCCGCCGTGCTGGAGGTGATGAAGTTCATTTATGACCACATCATCTACGCCGAGCTGAACACCAAAAGCGACTATTGCCAGGTCTGCGGCTGGGACGGCGAGATTCAGATCGTGGAGGAGGACGGCAAGCTCATCTGGAAGTGTCCCCAGTGCGGCAATACCGACCAGGACAAGATGAACGTGGCCCGCCGCACCTGCGGCTATATCGGGACCCAGTTCTGGAATCAGGGCCGGACCCAGGAGATCAAGGACCGGGTGCTGCACCTGTAAGAGGTTCCCGCTTCGGTCGCTGTTTGGTAGTATATATTACCCAAAAGGAGCAATATCGTGTACTATGGCAACCTGAAAAAATGTGATATTGCCAACGGCATCGGGGTGCGGGTGACGCTGTTTGTGTCCGGCTGCACCAACCACTGCCCCGACTGCTTCCAGCCCCAGACCTGGGACTTCCACTTCGGCAGGCCCTTCACCGCCGACACGGAGCGGGAGATTTTCGCCGAGCTGGACAAGTCCTATGTGGACGGGCTGACGGTGCTGGGGGGCGAGCCCTTCGAGCCGGAAAACCAGAGGGACCTGCTGCCCTTTCTGCGGGAGGTCCGGCGGCGGTACCCGGGAAAGACCATCTGGTGCTTCACCGGCTTCCGGCTGGAGGATGAGCTGCTGCGGGAGGGGTCCCATCCCCGGTGTGCCGTGACGGACGACCTGCTCTCCTGCATCGACGTGCTGGTGGACGGACGGTTCGTGGCGGCGGAAAAGGACATCAGTCTGCAATTCCGGGGCAGCCGAAACCAGCGGGTGCTGGACCTGCCGAAAACCCTGGCCGCCGGGCAGCCGGTGATCTGGGAAAAACTGAAAAAATGACAAGAGCATGCCCTGGGCGTTGTGCCCAGGGCATGTTTCAGCTTGTCAAAAAAATTTTTGACAAGCTGAAAAGCATTTTCAAAACTTTCATAAAAGTTCTGAAAATGCGATGATTGAAAACGAAAGACACCCCTGATGGGTTTCTTTCGTAACTATCTTCCTTTCCGAAGGCGGGGGGAATCCTACTTTTTTGACAGACTGGCATGCCCTGGGCGTTGTGCCCAGGGCATGCTTTATTATGGGGAAGCTACAGCTTTTCGGCCAGGCGTTCCAGCGCCTCGGTCATGGCCTCCTCGAAGGAGGGGTGGGGACGCATAACGGCCAGCAGCTGGCGCACCGTCAGACCGTTGACCAGGGCGGCGCTGAGCTGGCTGATGATGTCGCTGGCGTGCTGGCACATCAGCTGCGCGCCGATGAGTCGTCCGGTATCCCGGTCGGCCACCAGCTTCATGAAGCAGCGGCCCGGGTCCTCAATGACCGTGCGGGCATTGCCGAACATGGTGCACTTGCCGGACACGGCGTTGATGCCCTGCTCCTTGGCCTCGGCCTCGGTGAGGCCCACCACGGCGATCTCGGGGCTGCTGTAAATGCAGCTGGGCACCACGTTCAGATCCGTGGCGGAGGCCGCGCCGCACAGGCGGTCCACGCAGGCAATGCCCTGGGCGGCGGCCACATGGGCCAGCTGGATCACGGCGGACACATCGCCGATGGCGTATACGCCGGGGATGCTGGTCTGGAAATCCTCGTCCACCCGGAGGCTGCGGCCCCGGGTCTCAGGCGTCAGGTCCGGAGCAAACAGCCCGTCCCAGCAGGGACGGCGGCCAATGGCGCACAGGACCTTTTCGCCGGAGACGGCCTTTTCCTTGCCCTTCTGGTCAATATGGACGGTCAGGCCCTGGGGAGCCTGCTCCACGCTTTGGACCATGGCGGAGGTCAGCACCTCCACCCCCTGCTTTTTCAGGATCTGGCCCAGATTCTGGCCCAGCTCCCGGTCCATGGTGGGCAGCAGCCGGTCCATGCCCTCGATGAGGGTGACCCGGCAGCCCAGGTTGGCATAAAACGTGGCAAACTCCACGCCGATGACGCCCCCGCCCATGATGACCAGGGATTCATACAGGGTGTCGCTGCCCTCCAGCAGCTGGTCGGAGGTCATGACCCCCGGCAGGTCCAGCCCCGGAATCGGCGGGCGCACCGGCACGGAGCCGGTGGCGATCAGGAGGCGGTCGGCGGTGTAGGCAGTCTCCCCTGCCGGGCCGGTGACGGTGACCCGGCCCGGAGCGTCGATGCGGGCGGTCCCCTCCAGCAGGTCCACCCTGGCCCCCTTCAGCAGGGCGTGGATACCCCCCCGGAGCTTTTCGGAGACGCCGCGCTTATAGGCGAACATCTCCGCCAGGTCAAAGGTGATGTCTCCGGCGTGGACCCCGGCAGGAGCTCCGTCCACGGCGTCCCGGTACACCTGGGAGGCATGGAGCAGGGTCTTGGTGGGGATGCAGCCCCGGTTCAGGCAGGTGCCGCCCACCTCCCGGCGCTCCACCACGGCGGTGTGCAGGCCGCGCTTGGCCGCCTGCAGGGCGGCGGTGTAGCCCCCGGGCCCCGCGCCGATGACAATGAGCTGATAATCGGACATTGGTCCATCCTCCGTTATTCGTTATAGGTTTTGGCTGCGGATCAGGCCGCAGAGATCCCCGGCCACGTCCGCTGGCAGGCCCGCAGACTCCGCCGCGCCGCACAACGCCGCGCCGGAGAAGGCGCAGCCCTCCAGCTTCCGGGTCAGAACGTCGAACAGGTGGGCATCCATGGCGTCGGTATACACCGCCGCCTGGCGGCAAATGCCCTGCTCCACCCGCAGCCGGATGCTGACCTCGCCCCAGGGGAACTTTTCGGTGCAGGAAAAATCAAAGGGGAAGGTAGCCCCGTATACCCAGTCGCGGCTGCTGAACTGCCTGTACAGCGTCTCCAGGGCCTCTTGGTCAAAATCCTTCTCCTCCAGGGGCTGGGCCGTCAGGCCGTATACCTGCTGGAAGGCCCGGTTCATGGCGTCAGTCATGCCCGCCACCGTCAGACCGGGGCACAGCTCCCGCAGATTCACCACCCGGGACGCCACGGAGGCCACGCCCTTGCTGGCGATCTTGGCCGAGGACGGGCTGAGATAGCGGCCCATTTTGGTCATGTCCGCGTCGATGAGCAGGGTGCCGTTGTGGAAGGAGCGGCCGCCGTGATTGTAGAAGGAGTTGCCGGAGAATTTCCGGCCCTGGGCCAGCAGGTCGTTGCGGCCGGACAGCTCCGCCTGGATGCCCAGCAGACGGCAGGCCTCCAGGATCACCCGCTGTTGGCGGGACAGGTCATAATTTTCGGTAGACACGGAGAAGGTGAAGTTCAGATTCCCCATGTCGTGGAACACTGCACCGCCGCCGGACAGACGGCGGGCCAGAGTGCCTCCCTCCTGCTCCAGCAGGCCGGTGCGGCACTCCTGCCAGGCGTTCTGGTTGCGGCCGATGACCACGGTGTTCTGGTTCTGCCACAGGTAGAGGATGCAGGCGTCGTCCGCCACATGCTCCGTCAGGTATTGCTCCAGGGCCAGGTTGCGATAGGGATCGGTTCCGTTGCCGGAATAGGTATACAGGTGCTTGATCATGGTTTCCTCCAACGCAGAATCGGGTGCCGGGCGGCCTTTACCTCGTCGGGACGGCCGATGGGCATATGGTGGGGTGCATCGTGCATGGCTTCGGGGTCATCGTAGGCTCGCTGGTACAGCATCCGCAGCACCTCCGCCGCCTGGTCCAGGACCTCGGGTCCCTCGGTCTCCGTGGGCTCCAGCATCAGGGCCTCATGGACGATCAGAGGGAAGTACATGGTGGGCGGATGAATGCCCTCGTCAATCAGGGACTTGGCCACATCCAGGGCGGAGACGCCGGTCTCCTTCTTCAGGCCGCTGAGATCCAGCACGAACTCGTGCATACAGATGCGGTCATAGGCAGGGGTATAGGTGCCCCGGAGCCGGGCCTGGAGATAGTTGGCGTTGAGCACGGCGTTCTGCGCCGCCTCGGGAATGCCCTGGCGGCCCAGGGTCAGCAGATACGTCAGCGCCCGGACCACCACCAGGAAGTTGCCCATGAAGCTGCGGACCTGGATATGGCCGGGCTCCTCCGCCAGGGCGGAATGAGGCAGATAGGGAATCAGGAAATCCTTGCAGCCCACGGCGCCTGCGCCGGGACCGCCGCCGCCGTGGGGCGTGGCGAAGGTCTTGTGCAGGTTCATGTGGATGCAGTCAAAGCCCATGTCGCCGGGGCGGACGATGCCCATCACGGCGTTGAGGTTGGCCCCGTCGTAGTAGCACAGGCCGCCGGCCTCATGGACCAGACGCGTGATCTCCAGGATGTTTTTGTCGAAGATGCCCACGGTGTTGGGGTTGGTGAGCATCAGACCGGCGGTATCGTCCCCCAGGGCAGAGCGCAGGCTGTCCAGGTCCACGCAGCCGTCCGGGCCGGAGGCGATGTTCACCACCTCATAGCCGCACATGGCCGCCGTGGCGGGGTTGGTGCCATGGGCCGAGTCGGGCACGATGATCTTGGTGCGCTTGTGGTCGCCCCGGGCATCGTGGTACTGCTTGATCAGCAGGACACCGGTGAACTCGCCGTGAGCGCCTGCCGCCGGCTGGAAGGTCATGCCGTCCATGCCGGTGATCTGGCACAGGTACTCCTGCGCGGTGTCCAGCACATGGCGCATACCCGCCAGGGACTCCCGGGGGGCCAGGGGGTGGCAGCCGGTGAACCCCGGCAGGGCTGCCATCTCCTCGTCGATGCGGGGATTGTACTTCATGGTGCAGGAGCCCAGGGGGTAGAAGCCGCAGTTGACGCCGTGGACCTGGTGGCACAGCTCCGTATAGTGGCGGGAGATGTCGGTCTCGCTGAGCTGGGGCAGGTCGGGCTTCGTCTCCCGGCGCAGGGACTCCGGCAGGGAGACGGCGTCCACGTCGCAGGGGGGCAGGATGGTGCACCGGCGGCCGGGCACGCTCTTTTCAAAAATCAGCTTCATTTGTCCAGCACCTCCTTGACGATGGATACGGCTTCGTCCAGCTCCCGGCGGCTGACCTTCTCCGTGGCGCACCACAGGACCCGGTCGTCGCCCAGAGGCAGACCGCCCAGGATGCCCCGGCGGTCCAGGGCCTCCAGCAGCTCCTGGCTGCGGGGCATTTTCAGGACAAACTCGTGGAAATACGCACCGCCGTATACCGGCTCCACCCCGGGCAGGGCGCACAGGGCCTTTTCCAGATAATGGGCCTTGGCCATGGACTGCTCCGCAGCCTCCGCCATGCCGTCGGGGCCCATGGTGGCCATGTACAGCCCCGCCGTCAGGGCGCACAGCGCCTCGTTGGAGCAGATGTTGCTGCTGGCCTTCTCCCGGCGGATGTGCTGCTCCCGGGCCTGGAGACTCAGGACGTAGGCCCGGCGGCCCTGATGGTCGGTGGTCTCGCCCACGATGCGGCCGGGGAGCTTGCGCATGAGCTTGTCGGTGGCGGCCATGTAGCCCAGATACGGGCCGCCGCAGCCCAAAGGCAGGCCCAGCGGCTGCCCCTCGCCCACGGCGATGTCCGCTCCGCAGTCCCGGGGCGTTTTCATAACGGCCAGGGCAATGGGGTTGCAGCCCATGATGTACCTGGCCCCGGCCTGGTGGACGGTCTGGCCCAGGGCCTCGGCGTCCTCAAACAGGCCGAAGAAGTTGGGCTGCTGGACGTAGAAGGAGGCAACCTCCTCATCCAGCATGGAGGCCAGGGCCTCCAGGTCGGTTTTGCCGTCCTTCACCGGCACCACGCGCAGCTCGTCGCCGGTGCCGTAGCAATAGGTGCGGACGGTGTTGATGGTGTCGGGGTGGGCCGCGCCGGAAATAAGGGTCACCCGGCGCTTGCGCTCGCGGCACATGGCCGCCGCCTCGGCGGCGGCAGTGGCCCCATCGTACACAGAGGCGTTGGACACGTCCATGCCGGTGAGCTCACAGATCATGGTCTGATACTCGAAGATGGATTGCAGCAGGCCCTGGCTCATTTCCGCCTGATAGGGAGTGTAGGCCGTCAGGAACTCCTCCTTGGCGGGGATGTATTTGACGATGGAGGGGATGTAGTGGTCATAGGCCCCTGCGCCCCGGAGAACGGTGGCGTAGGTGCGGTTTTCGGCGGCCATGGCGGACACCGCCCGGCTTGCCTCCAGCTCGCTCATGCCGTCGGGGATGTTCAGGGGCTTCCGCAGGAGCATCTGCTCCGGCACATCCCGGTACAGATCCATGATGTTTTCCAGCCCCACGGCCCGGAGCATCTGCTCCCGCTGGGCCTGGGTGGAGGGGACATAGCTGCCCATGCTCAGCCCTCCTCGGCGCAGAATGCCTCGTAAGCGGCGGCGTCCAGCAGCTCCTCGGTGTCGGTGATGTTCTCCACCTTGATGATCCAGGCGTCATAGGGCTTCTTGTTCAGCAGCTCGGGCTGGTCCAGCAGCTCCTCGTTGACGGCGCAGACGGCGCCGGTGACGGGGCACACCAGGTCGGACACGGCCTTGACGGACTCCACATCGCCGAAGGCCTCGCCGCAGGTGACGTCGTCGCCCTCGCCGGGCAGGTTCACGAACACCACATCGCCCAGGGCGTCCTGTGCAAAGTCGGAAATGCCGATGACGGCCACGCCGTCCTCCATCTTCACCCACTCGTGGGACTTGGAATACTTCAGATCAGTCGGATACAGCATGATGATTTACCTCCAAATTTAATATGTTTTGTTGTTTGTTCAAATGTCCAGCTTGCCGGCCAGCTGCTCCAGGGCATCGTTGATGGCGGCGTCGTCGAAGCAGTAGCGCATTTCGGTGTGACGGGCCCGGAGCTGCTCCACATCGGCCTTGATCTCGCGGCCCCGGAGGATGCAGTCGGCCATCAGGGAGGCCAGCTGGTCGAAGTCCTTCTCCTCGAAGCCGAAGCGGGTCATCTCGCTGACGCCCATACGCAGGGCGCCGGAGGCGGTGAAGCCCTCCTCATCGGGGGTGGCCTGGTAGTTGACGATAACGTTGTTCTGCTCCAGGCGCTCGGCGATCTCCGCGCCCTCGCCGTAGCCCACGGACACGATGACCTGGTGGGTCTCGGTATAGTCGATGGCGGGGTCGCCCACCACGTCCAGACCGTAGCTCTTGAGGCTCCGGGCGAAGGACTTGGCGTTGCGGATGATGGCGCTCTGATAGGCGTCCCGGAACTGGTTCATTTCATAGGCCGCCATGAGCATACCCAGCTGGGTGCCCAGATGGTGGTTGGAGACGCTGCCGGGGAAGGTGCGGCTTTCGATGGTCTTCCACAGGCCGTATTTCAGGTCCTCCTCCTTATAGTTCACGCCGATGACGCCCCGCTGGGGGCCGAAGAAGGTCTTGTGGGTGGAGCCGGTGACGATCTCCGCGCCCTCCTGGAAGGGGTTCTGGAAGTGATCGCCGATGAGGCCCAGCACATGGGCCATATCGTACATGATGGTGGTGGGGATCTTCTGCTCGTCCACAAAGCGGCGGATCTGGGCCACAGGCTCCTTATGCAGAACCATGGACTTGCCGAAGATGATCAGCTCCGGACGATAGCGGTCGATGAGCTTCTTGGTCTCCTCCACGTCCATCTTATAGGGGTTGTCCCGGCAGACGGGGAAGTTCACCACGGCGGGCTTCTCGGTAACGGGGTCCACGGCGATATAGTCGTGGAGGGCGCCCATGGGCTGGGCGGACAGGTGGCCGCCCTTGATGATGTGGTTGTTCATGACGTAGCCCAGGCGCTTGGCATCCTTCTTGCGGTCGAAACGGTTCTTCCAGTCCGTCAGGGCGGAGAACACCGCCATGTTGGACATCTGGCCGCTGAGGGTGCGGGTCTCCACCTCGGTGCAGCCGAAGTAGGCGCGCATTTCCTCGGTGAGCATACGCTCCACCTGGTCGATGAACTTGGTGCCCTGGTAATAGAACACCTCCTTCTCATAAAAGGCCAGGATCTTCTTGTGCTCGGCATAGCGGCAGGCCGGGTCGCTGCCGGACAGCAGGCGCACGGCCCGGCTGGGGGTATTCTCGGAGGGAATCAGGTTCACGCACTGCTCCTGACGCCAGACGTGGTTCTCGATGGCCTTGTGCAGCAGGGACAGGGCCTTGCCGGTGCGGTCGCCGCCGGCCACGGTGCGGACCTCCTCCTGCTCGCCGTACAGCAGGGGACGGGCGAAGGGAGGCGCGCCCACGCTCATGTGCCGGGCGGGGATCACGGCCTTCAGGCGCTTGCCCCGGATGTCCACCTCCACGGTGTCATCCACCAGAACGTCGCTGTCGATATAGCACAGGCCGATGGCACGCTTGCCGCTGGCCTCCAAGATCACGGTGGACAGACCCTCACCCTGGGTCTTGAAATAGGGCACCATGGTGCCGCTGGTGACCCAACCCACCAGCTTATCACCCTTGTAGATCTCCATTCCGGCCCGCATGACGCCGCGGTCCAGCAGGGCGATGGGCGCGATCTTCCGGGGCAGGGGAGACAGGTCGGAGAAGTCCCGGTCCATGTGGCGGATAAATGCCTGGTGCTGGCGCTCCAGGGCGGCGCGGCCGATGAAATCCCCCTTCTGGGCGGAGAAGCTCACGGCAAACTTGGCCAGAGGCACGGCGAAGATGGGGATCTCGCTGCCGTCGGGGGCGGTGCCCATCTCGTGGCCGTACAGGGGGAAGGACGCCTCCATCCGCAGGGTATCCCGTGCGCCCAGGCCGGCAGGCCGCGCGCCCAGCTCCACCAGCCGGTTCCACAGCCACACGGCGTCCTCGCTGCGGACGTACACCTCGTAGCCCAGAGGCTCGCCGGTGTAGCCGGTCTTGGCGATGCGGGCCTGGCGGCCCTCCAGGGACACGGTGCCCAGGGAGTTCTTGGTGGGCTCCTTGGTGGGGGACTCGCCGCCGGAGAGGGTCATGAGCATTTCCTTGCTCTTGGGGCCCTGGACGGCGATGGAGGCCCATTCGGCGCTGATGTTGGTGATGGTGCAGTCGAAGCCGGACAGGGCCCGGTTCAGATGCTCCAGATCCTTGTCGATGTTGGCGGCGTTGACCACCAGCAGATAGCTGTCCTCCTGGAACAGATACAGATACGCGTCGTCCACGGCCCCGCCGTTTTCGTTGGGAATGATGCAGTACTGGGCCATGTTCAGGTCCAGAGCGCTGACGTTGCTGGTCAGCATATGCTGGAGAAATTCCTTGCGCTGGGGGCCCTCAATCAGCAGGCGGCCCATGTGGGACACGTCGAACAGGCCGCACACCTGGCGGGTGTACAGATGCTCGGCGATGATGCCGGAGGGATACTGGATGGGCATTTCCCACCCGCCGAAGTCCACCATGGTGGCCCCGGCGGAAACATGCACGTCGTACAGCTGCGTGCGCTTCAGTTCGCTCATTTTCTAAGCTCCTCCTTCAAAGTTGTTCCTTCCTGTTTTTGGGCAGCAAAAAAGGGCGCAAAGCCATTGCCTTGCGCCCCCGTATCCTAACCTGAGAGATTCCCCGCCCCGGATGAGGCGAGTTGCACCTTCGGTGGCCGGACATATCCGGCCTTTTCGGAGTATCGTCCGGACCCGGTCCCTTTTGCCTGAGAGCTTCTGCGTTCCCCTTCGGCGCCGCGCAGAGCGCGGTCTCTCCCGAGTCCATCCACCGATGATCCCTATTCCGTTGTTATGTCCATTCTATCACGGGGCGGGAAATGGTGTCAACGCGAAACATCGGGCCCGGGTAACATTTGGATAAATGGTAAAAAACGGAGGTCCGTCTTTGGGCTATCTGACCAAGTGGAGGTCGTGAAGCACAGCGTCCGCCATGACGCGGCTGCCCAGGCGGCTGGGGTGCATGCCATCGCGCTGGTACAGGTCCGCCGTGTTCCCGGCGGCGTCGAAGGCCGCGCCGAAATCCACCCGCCGCAGGGAGATGGCGTCCGTCAGCCTGCGCAGCCACCGGACGTATTCCGCCGAGGCCTCAAGAGCCCGGTCCATGTCGCACACCGGCTGCCACTGGGCCGGAATGGTGCGCACGGGATATGGAATGCCCACCACCGGCCGGACCCCGGCGGCCACGCACTGGTGGACCATGGCCATGACGGCAGACTTGGCCTGGTCGGCGGAGCCGGTGAGCATAATGTCGTTGTCGCCGCCCATAAACAGGACCATATCCGGCTTCTGGGGCAGGGCCTGGCTCTGGAGCCGGACCAGAAGGCCGGTGGAGGTATCGCCGGCCACGCCGGCGTTGACCCACAGATGGGGCGTCTCCCGGTTCAGCAGGTCCACCCAGCCTTCTCCGGGGGCCAGGTTGTATCCCGTGGTCAGGCTGTCGCCCAGGCATACGATCTTCATGGCTTCCTCCTCTGTTATACGGAAATCTTGCGGACGCCGGGGTTTTCCCTGAGAAAACGCAGGGCCTCCTCATGGGTAATGGGGTCCGGCAGCCGGATGGACACCTCCAGGCAGAGCATGCTGTCCTCCCGGGTCAGGGTGCTGTCGGTGATCTTGCCCCGGTGCTCCCGGACCAGGCAGTCAAAGGCCTGCATCAGGCCGTCGCTGTCCGTCATGTGCACCGTGACCTCCTGGGTGATCTCCGCATCGCCGCCCACCCGGAACCGGTGCAGCACCAGCTGGATCACCACCAGCACCACAGCCTCCATCAGGCCCAGCCAGTACATACCCGCGCCGATGGCCATGCCCACGGCGGCGGTGCCCCACATACCGGCGGCAGTGGTCAGGCCCCGGATGGAGCTGCCGTTTTTGAAGATGACACCGGCGCCCAGAAAGGAAATGCCGCTGACCACCTGGGCGGCAATGCGGGCGGTGTCCGCCCCCCGGGAGCCGTCCAGAGCGGCAGTGTCGACGAATGCGTATTTGGACAGGATCATGAACACCGCCGAGGCGCAGGCAATGATGCAGTGGGTCCGCACCCCCGCCTCCTTCTGGCGCTTGGTGCGCTCCAGGCCAATGGCCGCGCCCAGGGCAGCGGACAGCAGGATCCGGAACAGAAATTCCAGGTTATCGTATAGGGTCAAGGTTGACTCCGGCAAAAAGTCCGTCAGACCGGTCAGCATAGGATTCTCCCCCTTTTATCACATTTTCTCCAGCTCCGGCCGGAGCATAGCCCGGGCCTTTTTCCGGGCCCGGGTCAGGGCCATGCGGACGCTGGTGGGCTTTACGCCCATCTCCCGGGCCAGCTCGCTGTCCGAATAGTCCAGAATGTACCGGGCCTCCAGCAGCCAGCGGGTGTCCTCATCCAGCCGGGGCCACACCCGGGCCAGGGCATTCAGCTCCACCCGGCGGGACAGCAGCTCATCCATGTCCGGCGCGGACGACGCCTCCGGCGCGTCCTCCAGCGGCACCTGGGGGTGGCGGCGGTTATGGCGGAGCACGTTGTACGCCGTGTGGCGGCAGGCGGCGGCGATATACCCCGGCAGCTTGCTCTCGTCCAGCTGCCGCACAACGTCTATCCGGTCGATGAGCCGCAGCAGCGTCGTCTGGACGGCATCCTCCGTGGCCCATTTGTCGTCCAGCACCTCATATGTACACTGATACATCAGGCGATGATACTGCACAAACAGGCGGGACATATACGCGCGGTCGTCCTCATCCTGGATGGTAAGGATGCAAATCGGCAGCATATGGTCCCCCCTTTCGCGCAGTCGGCAAGATGTTCAAAGGATTCAACATTTTATATTATAATAGTTTTTTTGAAAAAAACAAGAAAAACGAAAAAAATCGGTTGCATTTTGCGGATTACGGTGTTACGTATATAGATACGTCTGTAAAAAGGGCAAAATTGCGAAAAGGAGGGGTGCACCGTGCAGGAGAGGAATAGCAGGCAGGAGGAGGCCCTGTTTACGCTGCTGATGGACCAGGTCGCGCGGCAGGAAAACCAACAGGCCCGGGAGGCCATGGAGCGCCTGGCCCGTGACCCGTCGGCTGCGGTGCCTGCGCTTTCGCAGCGGCGGTGCATGCAGACCATTCAGCGGGGCCTTCTGCGCCGGGATCTGCGCTCCGCCGGACGGGTGCTGCGGCGGCTGGCGGGCCGGGCAGCGGTGATTCTGGCAGTGGCAGCGCTGTGCTTCTCGGTAGCCTTTGCCGTGTCCCCGACCCTGCGGTCCCAGACGGTTCGCTGGGTGGTGGAAACCTTCGACACCCATACCCTGCTGCGCCCCGGGTCCCGGACGGACCGCAGCGGCGGGTCCTCCCTCCCCTCCGGGCTGACGGTGGGCCGGCTGCCTACCGGGGTGACCCTGACGGAAACAAACCTGAGCCAGGGGATCTGGTTTTACCGCTATGCCGACGGCGACGGCTGCTGGCTGGAGATCAGGCTGATGGCTTTCAGCGGCGACGGCGTCATGTGCGTGGACACGGAGGACGCCGGTATGCACCGGCTGACCATCAACGGCTATCCCGCATTCACCACCCACAAAAACGGGATGTCCACCGTCGTGTGCACGCTGGATGACTGGAGCTCCGTTCTGACCGTCACCGGCAAGGGCTTCTCCGTGGACGACCTGGCCCAGGTGGCGGAGGGGGTTCAGGTGCGGTAAGGAGGGGCGCTTTTCCTACCGGACCGGTGCGTTTATATCTTGACAAAGATCGCCGGGCATGATAAAATCTTATCACAATCCAAGGGGTGCTGGCGCAAGCCGGCTGAGATGCGACGTATTGCCGTCCGGTCCCTCAGACCTGATCCGGGTAATGCCGGCGTAGGAATGCGACCATACCGCTTTGTATCCGCATTGCGACGCCTGCGCGGCCCGCGATGCGGATATTTTTTTCACGGAGGAGAAAAACACATGAAAGTCAGCAAAACACGCATGATCTGTGAGGCTGCCATCTTCATCGCCATGGCGGAGATCCTCAGCCTCATCAAGCTCTATGAGTTCCCCAACGGCGGCTCCATCACCCTGGAGATGCTGCCCATCATCCTGTTCGCCGCCCGGTACGGCTGCGGCTGGGGTTCTCTGGCGGGCCTGGTGTACGGCACCATCACCTACCTCATCGGCAACAAGTTCTCCATTGACTGGACCACCATCATCTGCGACTACTTCATCGCCTTTGTGGCCCTGGGCTTTGGCGCGGGCCTGCTGTCCCGCCGCAAGTGGAGTGTTTACTATGGCACGGTCATCGGCGGCGTGCTGCGCTTTTTGGCGCATTTCCTCATCGGCGTCTTTGTGTGGGGCAAGTGGATGCCCGACACGTTCCTCGGCAAGCCCATGACCAGCCCCTGGATCTACTCCCTGATCTATAACGGAAGCTACATGCTGCCCAGCATCGTCCTGTGCCTGGTGGTGTTCGCTCTGCTGTATAAGTCCCTGCGCAAGTATTTCACGTCGGCCGACCTGCTGGCGGCGTAACGCTGTCCCCTCCCCTTTCCCTCCAGGGCCGGCGTGTGCCGGCCCTGGAAAATTTTTTCCAGGAGCACAAAAAAAGTGTTGACAAACGCCGGAAAGCGAGTATAATAAATCTTGTTCGTCAGGAACATAGCGGGATTGTGTAAAGGTAGCACAGCGGACTCTGACTCCGTATGTGAGGGTTCGAATCCTTCTCCCGCTGCCATAAGAACCACCGTAATTCTGATAGGATTACGGTGGTTTTCAGCTTGTCAAAAAGGCTTTTTGACAAACTGAACAGCCCTGCAGAATCGCTTCTGCAGGGCTGTTTTCATTTGTGCTTTTCTCTCTGTCTCCGTGGTGCACCCTCGGAGTAAATTGGCGTAAGTTGTGGCGTAAGCACCGACAATTTTAGGTCAATCAATAGAGCTTTGCGCCTGCCGGAATGTGAGGATCCACCATCAGTAAATGCAGCTTTTCTTCGCCGTTTTCGTGATGCACGGCAGAGATGAGTATACCGCAGAAATCAATGCCCATCATCGGGCGGGGCGGCAGGTTCGTGATGGCGATGCAGGTCTTTCCAACCAGTTCCTCCGGCTCATAATACTCGTGAATACCACTCAAAATGAC
>ERZ827498.426-NODE-426-length-56653-cov-20.643291_pt1 | contig 56653 bp, 36 predicted proteins | sample MGYA00519865_ERZ827498 | MGnify/ENA primary metagenome ERZ827498 (study PRJEB31778, sample SAMEA3449328) | human gut metagenome | biome: human gut; feature: human-associated habitat; material: faeces | place: United Kingdom | collected 2010/2012 ...
TCGATTTTATATAATTGCATTTGCTAATGCAATTATTCAGTAGACATTATTTAATGTCTGTCAACCTTAAGCGCAAAGGGGAGATTCTCCGCCTGCTCCATAAGGATCTTGTTGTTTATGTTGGACTTTGAAAGATCGCTGTTAATGTTCATCTTGCGGTATTTCTCGGGGGATATTCCCATGATCTTTTTAAAGGCGTTTGAAAAATACGGCTGATCAGAATAATTGAGCAGCTCCGCTATTTCCTTTACCTGCGAATTGGAACTGAGCAGCAGCGAGGCGGCAATTTCGATTCGCTTTTTTGAAAAATACTGATACGGCGTCATGTTAAAGGTCTTTTTGAAAATGTTGATTACCTGCGCCTGCGAAATGCAAAGCTCGTCGGCAATCGCCTTCAGCGAAATATCCTTCTCGTAGATGTTGTCATCAAGCATTTTTTTGATTTTATTCACATTGCTGTTGTAGGTGTTCTTTTGTGTGGAATTATACATTTCCTGAATAATGACATGAAATTGTATTGCCGCCGTAAGCATGATCTCCGCGTTGGATTTCTTTGAATTTGTGATTTCGTACAGATCCTCGAAAAGCTTTTGGCGGTTGAAACCCTTAAATATTATCGTGTTTTCCAGCCCGTATGCGAAAATAAGGTTTGAAACGAGTATGCCGTCTATGTTGAACCATATTTTATCCCATGTCTTATCGGGATAATAACGGTGATTGCTGCCCTTAGGCAGCAGGTATGCGTCTCCCTTGCCGACCTTGTATTCTCTGCCGTTGCATATAAGCGTGCCGGAGCCCTCGTATATATATTCCAGAATGTAGCAATAGCTCTTCTCGCGGTATACCGTATATTCCTCATCGCAGTTGGAAATTCCCGAAATTTCAATGTTGAACGGGAACTCGGTTGGGTTAAACGGAAATGAATTTATGCGCTCATTATTCATGCTTCGTCACCTTTGTGTAAAGTCTTGGTTAAATTATATCAAAATTTGAGTAAAATGCAAGCGACAAATTATCAGCATATTTATATATATGGTATAAAGTGAGCAAGAAACATTTTATTAAACACATTTATTTGTAAATAAATAACAAGTAATTTTAATTTTTCACATCTAATCGTTAATTTATTGCATTGTCAAGCAAATGTGTGTATGATATAATAATTTTACAAATAAAATCGGATGTTTGATCGGCTTTTTTGACTATTGTACCTATATATACTCGTGTTATAAAAGTTAAAGCGTTTGATTATCCGTCCGATAAACGTAAGGCGCAACCAAAAAACATAAGTCAGGGGGCAGGATACCATGTATCCAAGAAAAAGGTTTGCAGCACTGTTGCTTTGCGCGGTCATGCTTTTCGCTTCTGCAGGCTGTAAGGAAAAAACAAAAAAAGATACCGGCTCAAAAAAACCGAGCTCCTCGCAGAATTCGGGCGCTGACTCCGTTTCCTCGGATTCTTCGGATTCGTCCGATCAAAGCTCGGATGTTTCTTCGGACGGCACCTTGAGCACAGACAGCCGCGGCAATCTGTCGGATGACATAACAAGCTCGGATTCCGATAATGGGTATCATACCGACCGTGCCATACCGACCGATTCGGGTAACGGCAATTCCGGCGGCTCTGCTTCCGTAATAAATTACAAGACCGTTTCCTGGAGCGGGCCGGATGGATATGTAATAGTAGTTCCGAAGGGAAATAAAGAGGCGGAGCGCACGGCGCAGACTATCAAGCAGTATTTCGCCAAGAACGCTTCGGTCACTCTTAAAATCGTAACGGACGATACCGCCGCGAAGGATAAGGAAATAATTATAGGCAGCACAAAGCGCTATAAGTATTCCGCAAAGGACGGCGAGTATTTCGCAAAGGTATCCGGCAAAAAGCTCATATTCGGCGGCGGGCATGACGCAACCGTAAGAGCTGCCGTTCAGACCTATACCCGCATCAAATATAAAAAGGGAAGCGCGTACACCTTCTCGGTAAGCTCCGATTTCACGGCGACAAAGCTCGGATACACATATGTATGGGGCGATGAGTTCGAGGGAACAACGCTTGATACAAAGCTTTGGAGCAGAGCCACGAAAATGGCGGCAACCGCAGAGCTTATGCTCGATAACACCGAGCTTACCACCCGCGTTGAAAACGGCGTAATGAAAATGTTCGCTTTAAGGTATTGGGATCCGAAGCGCGCTGGAATTGAGTTTGCGGCGCCCTGGTCTGTTACGACCTACGACACCATGAGCTGGAAATACGGCTATATGGAAATGCGCGCGCGAGTTCCGTTTGTACGCGGCGCATGGCCGTCCTTCTGGTCTTCGAGCTACGGCTCTCTGGGACCCGACGGCAAGCAGCGCATATACACCATTGACGATTACTCAATAGAAATTGATATCTTTGAGGTATTCTCAAGCGTTGATACGCTGGCACCGAACATACATAAATGGTACGGCGACGGCGACCACACCATGTGGAACGACGAAAACGAAAAATATACCTTCGATTCCGCAGACCTCAACAACGAATATCACCTCTACGGTTTTGAGTGGACTCCGACCGAGATGTCGATGTATATCGACGGCAAGAAGTACTACACCTATGATATAACAAAGAATTTCGATAACGGCGCTTCGGGCATGAACGGCTTCAATACGCAGCTTCACCTGATACTGAACAACCATTTGTTCACGCAGTCAAGCTCCTTTAAGCCGTATGACGGCTGCGAGATTTACGCGGCGGATCTTCCGGTTGAATATGATGTGGACTGGGTACGCCTTTATCAGAAAAACGACGGCAAGAGCACACTTTACCTCGCAAAATAGTATTTGACCGCGATTTTGTGTCCGGTATAAATAAATTCACGAAAAGGAGTTATAAAAATGAAAAACAGCGTATTTCCAAAACTTAAAAAGACCTTGGCATTTATCCTGACTTTTGCAATGCTCCTATCGGCGGTTATTACAGCCGCAGCAGTTCCCGCAACGGCGGCGTCCGGTGTGTGGGACGGCACAATTGCCGAAAGCTATGCCGGCGGCACGGGGACGGAAGCGGATCCCTATTTAATAGAAACCCCGCAGCAGCTGGCGCGAGTGGTCGGTTATGATGTTTTGACTGATTATACAGCAAATATCGCAAACGGCTCAACAGGCAAATATTACAAGCTTACGGCGGATATATACCTCAATGATGTTACCGCTTCGGATTGGTACACAAAGAGCGGGCTTAATGAATGGTATACCGGAACGGAAAGCCGTTTCTGCGGCAGCTTTGATGGCGACGGTCATACAATAAGAGGACTTTACTTTGCTTCGGATGCGGGTTATGCCGCATTGTTTCCGATTATAGACAGTTGGGAGGACAACAGATATTTCAAAAATATAAGAATAGCGGATTCCTACATTTGCGGTAGCAGTATGGCGGGTGCTGTTGCGGGCAGAGGCTACGGCGGTCAAAGCAAAACATTTTATTTTCAAAATTGCTTTGTAGATGATTCGGTTGTTATAAATGTTACGAATGTGGGCGGTACTGCTCCGTGGTGCGGCGGTTTTGTCGGATTCTCAAGCACAGGTGCCGAAACAAGATTTAATTTTGAAAATTGCGGTGTTCTTGCAACGGACAAGAGCGGCAATCCGCTGAAATACGGCGTACTTGGTCTTAATCTTGCTTGGAGTGACAGCGTGAGCTGCTCTGTTATAAACAGCTTCGCGTATTGCGAAGAATGGCTTGGCATTACTACCTCGGGCGGAATAGCAAACTCATATAAAGTGTCGGATTTGAACAGCATAAAAGGCTCTGCCGCAAAGGAAACAATGCCCGATCTTAATTGGGACAGCGTTTGGCAGATCTCCGCAGACGGCTATCCTACATATGTGATACCTGATGATAATATAGACGGAATTGCAGGCGAGGTTTGGGACGGCAAGGTTGCCACAGGCTATGCCGGCGGCAGCGGTACTGAGACCGATCCTTATATAATAGAAACCGCAAGACAGCTTGCTTACCTTATAAAGCATGATGTTATTGATGCGGTAGGCTCTACTTACGGCAAATATTATAAGCTCGCGGCGGATATTTATCTTAACAATATTCAGGACGCGGATTGGAGAACAAACAACCCGAACAGCTGGTATGAAACAGCTTCAAATCAGCGCTTCGGCGGAAACTTCAACGGTGATGGCTATGCAATTTACGGGCTTTATTACAACGGCACAAAATATGCAGGTTTGTTCCCGTATATTGAAATGTGGTTTAACGACGTTACGATTGAAAATATTGTGGTTTCCGATGCGTATCTCAACACTTCAGCTGATTCTATAGGAACATTTGCCGCGACACTTTACGGCGGAAACGGTCATGAACTTGCGTTTAAAAACTGCTTTGTAGATGATAATGTTTATGTTGCCTCTACAAATACAAGCGCGTCATGCATAGGCGGCATAATCGGATATTTAAAGAATGTGCCGACCGACAAGTACACATTTATCGGCTGTGCTTCACTGGCTGATTTGAGACATGGCGGCGGTGACTGGAAATCATATTCCGGTATCGGAGTTAAGTACGGATCGGCCACCTACAGAATTGAGAACTGCTTTACATTCACGAATCTTGTTATAGACCAATGGGGCAACAAGGTAGACTCGATCGGTTCTTACTCTTTCGGCGCTCAAGCTGATCTTTTAAATCTTATCGGCGAAAAGGCTCTTGAAACAATGCCCGATTTTGATTGGGAAAACGGCGCGTTTGCTCCCACTCAAAACGGTTATCCGAGGCTGAAAATAGTATCTCAACGCATGGGCGACGCAAACGGCGACGATGCTGCCGACGCGCAGGATATCGCTCTTCTTAAAAAGCATTTGATAGGTGCTGAAATATCCTATGTTACCGATTTCAACAGTGATAAGGTTACCGATATACGCGACCTTATCGCCCTTAAAAAGACGGTAAGCGAATTCCTCGGTGAGGATAGTCTCGCGCCGGCGGGCTACAGCCTTGTGTGGAATGATGAATTTAAAGGCAGAACGATTGATAATGCCAAATGGCGCACCAATCAGCCGCGAATGACCGCATATGACGGTGTCGGCAACTTTGATGAGGGTACTGTAAGATCGGTCGGCAACGGCAGACTTTTAATGACGGCGTATAAGAACCCCGATACCGCGAACTATAACGGTAAAACATATTTAACAACAAACTCAATAACCACCGAAAACAGAATGAGCTTTAAGTACGGTTATCTTGAGGTAAAGGCAAAGGTTCCGTATAAAGCGGGCTGCTGGCCGTCACTGTGGCTTAGAAGCCCCAACGCAACCCAGACCGATTTAACCGGCAAGGACGGCTATAATATGGAAGTCGATATTATCGAGCCGTTCGGCTATACAGACCAAAACGGAACAACGATACACGAAACCAACAAGTCGAATGACAGTGATCACTGTCAGGCCGCAGTCGGTAATTACAAGTTCAAGAATGCTGAAAATTTAGCAAATGAATATCATATCTACGGTTTCCTTTGGACTGCCGATGAGATGAAATTCTTTATCGACGGCGAATGCTTTGCAGCCTATACTAAAGACACACTTGCAAGAATGGGTTATAAGGGCGATTTCGACGATACCGTTAATATTCTCTTTGACAATCAGCTTATTACCTCAAGCAGCCCGGTGGCAAACGAAGAAAAGACCAATACAATAGAAAATAACGAGGGAAGTCTTCCGGCAGAGTATTCGGTAGAATATGTTCGCCTTTACCAGAAGCAGGGCGATGTTCTTGTTCTGGAGACCCCCGCAGACGGTCAGTAAAACAAATCAGTATAAATTATGTTCGGCAAGGCGCACTGCCTTGCCGGATTGAGAATATCCGAATGCAGGGTATTCGGGTATTCTCAATCCTATAAAAAAAGGGGCAGGTATTTCAATGGATAAAAAATCGGTTATACGGTTTGCAAGCCTTGTGACGGCTGTTTTAATATCCGCGTCATCACTTCCGCGGCTTTGCGCTACCGTATCGGCAGAGCAGGCAACTGATCCCGTAACGGCTGCCGCCGGTGAGGCTTCATTGGTTTCCTATAAAACATATGCGGCGGATATGGCCGAACGCAAAAACGCCGAAAAAAGCATAACGCTTTCATCGGACGCGGCGCGCGTATACGGCAGCGCCGCCCGAAAGGGCGTGAACGGTAAGAGCGCGGTCGTATTTTCAAAGACCGGCTGCGGCGCGGAATGGAAGGTTTCCGTTCCCGAGGACGCGCTTTACAATATAAGACTTTCATATACCGCGGTCGATACCGGCGTTGATTATGCCTTTACCTTAAAGACGGACGGCAGGGTGCCGTTTGAAGAGGCAAAGAGCCTTACCTTCCCGCGAGTTTGGCAAAATGCGCAGGAAAGCTTTAAAACCGACAGGGACGGCAACGACCTGACCCCGGAGCAGACCGAAATAAAGGATTATTACGGAGTTTTGGCAAAAAGCAGCACGGGCGAGACGGTTGAGCCGTATGCGATTTATCTGACCGCGGGCGAGCATACCGTAGCTTTAGAAAATCCCGGGCAGGCAGCGGCTGTGGCAGAGCTTATACTTGAAGCTCCCGAGGCTGTATCCGATTATTCCGATTATTCCAAGGACTTCAAGGAGGATAAAAGCACCTCTGCCGAAACGATAGTAATTGAGGGCGAGAATGCCGTTTTAAAATCCGCTTCAAGCCTTATTCCGAAATCGGATAACTCAAACGCGGGAATGACTCCGAGCAGCCCGAGCCTTACAAAGCTTAATTACATAGGCGGAACCTCCTGGCAGGACGCGGGGCAGTTCCTTGTATGGAATTTTGAGGTAAAGGAAAGCGGTTATTACTCTTTAGGGTTCAGGTACCGCCAAAGCGATGTTATAAACGCCGAAAGCTGGCGCTGGCTTAAAATTGACGGCAAAACTCCGTTTTCGGAGGCTAAAGGCATACGCTTCCCGTATTCGGCAAAATGGGAATTTTTGAAATACGGCGGTGAAGACCCCTATTACATTTATTTGGAAAAGGGCAGCCACACCTTATCGCTTGAAGTGACCCTCGGTGCAATGGCGGATTATTTCTACCGCCTTTACGGAATAGTGGAGAAGCTCGGTGATAAGTATATAGACATAGTGAAAATAACCGGCGCCACACCCGACGTCAACCTCGATTACGAGCTTTTCACACAGATACCCGATCTAAAGGAGACCTTTACCTACTGCGATAAGGAGCTTTTATCGCTGGTGGCTGATTTGGAGGGCTTTACGGGTAAGCGGAGCAGCCAGTATATTTCTGCGCTTAAGAATATGTCGCGCGTAATTAACAACATGCTTGACCGACCCTACACCGCGCATCAGTATGTCAGCGATTATTACTCGAATTACACCTCGTTAAGCTCCTGGCTTTACGATATGAAGAAGATGCCGCTTTGCGTCGATACAATACAGTTAGCTCCCGCGGGACAGGATTTTGTAAACACAAAAACCGGCTTTTTCAAAAAAATGGGCTACAGCTTTAAGCGCCTTATTGTATCGTTTTTTGACGATTACACGGTGAATACCGAAAACGGCGAAAAGGAAAAAGCCTTAAAGCTTTGGGTGAACTGGGGCAGAGATCAGGCGACCTCGCTTGATACGCTTATAAGGGACTCATTCACAGAGCAGACGGGAATCCATGTTGATGTGCAGATAACCAACGCTTCGCTTGTAAACGGTATTTTGTCGGGCAATTTTCCCGATATGGCGCTGCATATGACAAGAACCGAGCCTGTAAACCTCGGAATCCGCGGAGCGCTGGCAGACTTAAATCAATTTGACGATTTGGATGATGCGCTGAAAAGATTCCAGCCCGACGCGCAGGTGCCCTATGAATATAACGGAAAGCTGTACGCTCTGCCAGATACTCAGACCTTCTATATGCTTTTCTACAGGACTGACATTCTCGAAAATTTAGGGCTTACCATTCCGAAAAACTGGGACGAGTTCCTTTACACATCAGCCATTATTCAGCGGAACAATATGAATATATATGTTCCGTATACAATGATAACCTCGTCGCAGACGATAAGCACCGGTATAGGCAGTCTTAATATGTTTGCAACGCTTATGGGGCAAAAGGGGCTTTCGCTTTATAATAAAGAGCTTAACGCCACCTCCCTTACGGGAATCGAGCAAATTTCTGTCTTTGATTTCTGGACGAAGTTCTACACAGATTACGGATACCAGAAGGAGGCGGATTTCTACAACCGCTTCCGCGCGGGCACAATGCCGCTGGGTATATCCACCTATACCACATATTTAACGCTTTACAGCGCAGCTCCCGAAATAAAGGGGCGCTGGTCGATAGCTTCCGTTCCGGGAACAGCCGGCGGGAACGATTCGGTCGCGGGCGGCGGCACGGGCTGCTCAATAATAGAAAAATCCAAAAATAAAAAGGAAGCCTGGGAGTTCCTTAAATGGTGGACTGCCGCCGATACACAGACCAGGTATTCAAATAATGTTGAATCCCTTATAGGAATGCTCGGCAGACAGGCGACCGCAACCGTGGACGCGCTTAAAAAAATGGCGTGGGACAGCGAGGATCTCGATAAGATTCTCACGCAGTGGGCAAAGGTAAAGGAGGTTCCCGAGGTTCCGGGAAGCTACTACCTCGGCCGTGCGCTTGATCAGGCTTACTGGTCGGTGCTTAACGACGGTGTAAACGCAAAGGACGCAATCGTTAAATGGAGCAAGGCCGCCGACAGCGAGATTACACGCAAAATTCAAGAATACAGTGAAGGAGAGTAAAATGATGAAGGCTGCAAAACCCCTAAAGGCACATCGGGATTCCGGCTTTAAAGAGCAGCTGCCTATGATATTGCTGCTTGTGCCGTTCTTTACCTTCTTTTTTGTATTCACGGTATTGCCGATTATTTCATCCATGGTTTTAAGTCTGACCTCATATGATATGCTGTCAGCCCCGAAATTTACGGGAATAGGCAACTATATGCGTATGTTCGTTGAGGATGAGGTTTTCGCAATCGTGCTTAAAAACACTGTTGCGCTTGCAATTGTAGTAGGTCCCGCGGGATTTCTGCTGGCATTTCTGCTTGCGTGGCTTGTAAACGAATTTTCCACAGGAATGCGAACGCTGTTTTCCTTTATGTTCTATGCGCCGTCCCTTGTGGGCAACGCCTACTTCATTTGGAAAATCGCCTTTTCGGGCGACAGCTACGGCTATATAAACAGCCTTCTGCTGTCAACCGGTGTTATAACCGAGCCGATAGTATGGCTTAAAAGTCCGCAGTATCTTTTCACAATAATAATTATTGTTCAGCTGTGGCAGAGCATGGGCGTTTCGTTCCTTTCAAATATTTCGGGTCTTCAAAATGTAAACCGCGATTTATACGAGGCGGGCGCGATTGACGGAATAAGAAACCGCTGGCAGGAGCTAAGGTATATAACCCTCCCTTCAATGTCGCATATGCTGCTTTTCAGTGCGGTAATGCAAATTCAAAGCAGCTTTTCAATAAGCGCGGTCGCGGTTGAGCTTGCGGGCTACCCGAGCGTGCAGTACTCGGTAGATACCATTGTTACGCATATGTCGGATATGGCGACGGTGCGGTATGAGCTGGGCTACGCCTCGGCTATAGCAGTGGTTTTGTTTGCAATGATGGCGTTCACAAGACTGATTATCGGAAAAGCCTTGAATACGGTCAGCAGGTAGGTGCTTTTGATGATTAAAAAACTTTATTACAAATTGATACCGTCAAGCCGTAAAAAGTCAATGGCTACGCGCTTTACCCGCTCAACCTTCGGCAATATATGCTGCTTTGTGCTGATAGCCGCCGCCGGGCTTTTCAGTATGCTGCCGCTGATATACGCGGTTGTAACCTCCTTTAAGCCGATAGACGAGCTGCTTATTTTCCCGCCGACGTTTTTTGTGCGCCGACCGACCACGGAAAACTACGTGGCACTTCCTACGCTGCTTTCAAGTCTTTCGGTTCCGCTTTCACGCTATGTGTTCAACAGCCTGTTTATAACGGTTTTCACCTCAATTTTAAATATTGTATTTTCCGCAATGGCGGCGTTTTCGCTTTCAAAGGGAACATACAAGGGCAGGGGAATTATTTTTATGATAATTCAGTTTGCGCTTATGTTCAACGCATACACCCTTTCCGTTCCGCAGTATGTAATATTTTCGGAGCTGCATATAGTAAATACCTACTGGGTATATATTCTGCCGCAGCTTGCGGGAACACTCGGAGTTTTCCTTATAAAGCAGTATATAGAGGGCTATGTGCCCGATGCTCTGCTTGAAGCCGCGAAGATTGACGGCGCGGGGTATCTGCGTATATTCTGGCGTATAATAATGCCGATAATTAAACCGGCATGGCTTACCGTTACGCTTTTTGCGTTCAGGGATATATGGGCGTCAATTCCGAACGGAACGATTTTTGACGAAAAGCTTAAGACCCTGCCGCAGATAGTAACGCAGGTAACTGCGGGCGGAACAGCCCGAACCGGCAGCGCAATGGCGCTTACCACCATTATGATGATTCCGCCTATTATTATATATCTTATTTCGCAGAGCAATGTTGTTGAGGCGATGAGCAGTGCGGGAATCAAAGAATAAGCAAAGGAGCGAAAACCTATGATTAAAAACGCAGCGCGTTTTCTTTCTGTATTACTGGCGTTCATATGTTTGGCGTCCTCTGCTTTCGGCGTAGCGGCGATTTCGCCCGCCGAACAGATACCCTTTGAAAGCTATACATATTGGGATGATATAGGTGAAGAACGCAAGGCGGTATACAGCCGCCCGATGTACGAAACCGACGTATTGCTTGACGCTTTATCGCTCGGCATAAAGCCGTTTTCCACAATCAACGATGTCTTCACCGACGGCAAAAAGGTTTATATACTTGATAATGCCGCCCGCATAGTGGTACTTAATGCAAACTATGAGCTTTTGGGAGAAATAGGTCACATAAAGGGCGGCGACGGCACTGATTACGATTACACCGGCGCGCAGAGCCTATATGTTCATTCTGACGGCTCGATATTTATATGCGATACCGATAACGCCCGTGTTTTAAGGGCAAACCCCGACGGCACTCTTAAGGACATTTATGTTGTTCCCGAATCGTCGCTGATACCCGAAAGCTTTGTTTTCAAGCCGCTTAAAACGGTTATGGACTCGCACGGGTACCTTTATGTTTTGAGCGACGGCTCTTATTACGGCGCATTGCTTTATGCCCCCGATAAGACATTTACCGGCTTTTATGGTGCTAACGATGTAACCTCGAATATCGCCACGGCAATTAAAACCGTTTTCGAGCGAATGTTTACAAACAATGTAAAAAAGAGCTCAAGCGCGAGAAATCTCCCTTATTCGTTTGTGGATATTGTAATTGATAAAAACGATTTTGTTTACACCGCAACGGGTAAGACCTCAACCTATGATAAAAAGGGGCAGATAAAGAAGCTGAACCCCGGTACGGGAAACAACATAATGGATTCGGAGGATACCGATTTCACCGACGACGGCTTTAACACGACCTTTAATAACGGCACGCAGATAGACCAGGATATTGTAGGGCTTGCCGTTAACGACAGCGGCTTTGTTTACTGTGTTGAATCGCAGTTCGGAAGGGTCTATCTTTACGACAGAGCCTGCCGTATGCTCACCGCCTTCGGCGGAGGCCTCGGTCAGGGCAGCCAGAAGGGTACCTTTTCCGCGGCTAACGCAATTGCGCTTAACGGAACGGACGTTTTGGTAAGCGATAAGCTGAAAAACACTGTCACGGTATTTAAAATAACCGATTTCGGCAAAAAGGTGCTTGGTCTTATAGATGATACGCTTGACGGCAAGTATACCGAATGTAAGGAAGGCTGGGAAGAGGTAATAAGCCTTGACAGAAACTTCCAGCCGGCATACAGCGGACTTGCAAGGGCATACCTCACAGACGGCGAGTATAAGGAAGCAATGAAGCTTGCGCGCGAGGGCTATGACCGCGAAACCTACAGCCTTGCATTTGAGTTCCACCGCAAAGATTTAATGCGCGAGTATTTTTGGCTGATTTTTCTTGTTGTAATAGTTGTTATTGCGGCTGTTGTAACGCTCATCATTATATCGTCAAAGCGCAAGCTTACGCTTATTAAATCAAAGCAGGTCCGCCTGATGTTAAGAACACTTATTCACCCGGTTCTTACCTTTGATGAGATAAAGGAGAAAAAGCAGGGCTCGCTTATAATCTGCGGTGTGCTGACGGCACTTTTCTATGTGACGGCGGTCATACAGGTGCTGTGCGGCGGCTTCCTGTTTACACAGTATGACCCCACAAGCTTTAACTCGGTTTGGGTGCTTATAAGAAGCGCGGGACTGGTTGTTTTGTGGATAATAAGCAACTGGATGATTTCAACGCTGATGCAGGGCAAGGGTACGCTTAAGGAAATATGCATTGTGACCTGCTACAGCCTGTCGCCCATAATAATCGAACGCTTTTTAAGGCTTATTCTTACAAATATACTTCTGCCGAGCGAGGCGATGTTCCTAAACGGCTTCGATACGCTGGCAATAGGGTATACGCTGCTGCTTTTGATTATAGGACTTATTAAAATTCATGATTTCAGCTTCGGAAAGCTTATAGGTTCAAGCGTTTTGAGCGTTTGCTGGCTTGCGGTTTTGGTTTTCCTGATGATTTTGGTCGGAATGCTGATACAGCAAATCGGGGGCTTCCTGATTACCGTTTTGCTGGAGCTTATTTCATAAACGGGAGGAATTAAGTTTGATCCGCAAAAAATATTTATCATCGGTTTGCGCTGTCGCTCTTACTGCCGCGCTTCTCTGCGGCTGCGGCGGATCCGGGGTTTCTCAAAAAAGACCTTCCTATGATAAGGAAAAGCTTTCAACCGATATTTCCGATGAGCTTATCGCTCAAAACGAAAATTACCGCCTGGAAATAAACCGCACATCGCTCGGCGTTTCGCTTACCGATTTGAAAACGGGCAAGGTTTACGGAACAAATCCCGTAAATTCGGGCGGGGAGCAGTTCGATGAATTCGGAATGCCCATAAAGCGGCATCCGCAAATCGAATCTGTGCTTTTCATAGAATATCTCGATGTTCAAAAGAACACTACCTCAAAGCTGATATCCTACAACGCCGCCGTTCAGAACGGGCGCACCGTTTTGGAGAATACCGATAACGGCGTCAAGGTTGAATATTACTTTGACGATGCCGAAATAATGATTCCGATAACCTACTCCTTGAGGGAGAACGGCTTAAAGGTGACGCTTGATCCGAAGGAAATAGAGGAAGGCGGCAATATGCTGATATCGGTTTCGGTAGCCCCCTTCTTCTGCTCGGTTGAAAATACCGAGAAAAACGGATATCTGCTTTACCCATCGGGTTCGGGAGCGCTTATTTACCCCAAGGAGGTCTCGCAGCCCGGCGACAGCTACTCCGCCGAGGTCTACGGCGAGGATGCCTCAAAGGAAAAATGGGATAAGACTTCAACCGAAAAATCAATAAGACTGCCGGTCTACGGAGCAAAAAGCGGTGACACCGCAGCTTTTGCGATAATCGAAAAGGGAGCGGACTCCTGCCTGCTTGAAACAACGGTCGGCTCAACCTCGATAGGCTACTCCGCGGTATACGCCACCTATCAGCTGAGGGGCTACACTGCAAACATAAAGGAGCTTTACAATAACAGATATTACAAGGGGCTTGTTTATTCCGATAATATGACGGATGCTCCGCTTGAAATAGGCTTTTACCCGCTTGCGGGCGAAGACGCCGATTACAGCGGAATGGCAAGACTTTACCGCAGCTACATTGAAAAAACCGAGGGCAAGGCGGAAAACGCAAAGGCTGCCACCCTTAATATTACCGCAGTCGGCGGAACAATGATTTCAAAATCCTTCCTCGGCGTGCCGTATACAACGCTTTTGCCGACTGCCACGCTTAAGGACGCTGCGGCTATGGTAAAGGAATTAGAGGAGAGCGGAGCAGATGTTTCCGCACTGGCGCTCAGCGGCTTCGGCAAAACCGGAATTGATTCGGTGAAGCCCGCGGGCGGTTTCGGAATTGCGGGCAGGCTCGGCTCATCCAAAGACCTTAAATCACTTGAAAAGATCTGTGAGGAAGCCGATACCGACCTGTTTTTAGACTTCGACGCGGTAACATTTTCAAAATCCGGCGGCGGGCTTTCTTCATACTTTGATTCGGCGGTACGCGCCAACAGAAAGCGCGCAAAGGTATATGATTACAATATAGCCCTTTTAGGCAGGGAAACCGATTCGGCGTATTCCCTCATCGCACGGGATAAGCTGTCATATATCACTGACAAAATAATCAAAAAGGCCGGTAACTTGCCGGGAATAGGCCTTTCATCACTTTCAAATACCGCTTATTCGGATTATACCGATAAAAGCTCCGGTCTGTATTACGCAAAATCGGGCATGACCGAGCAGGTTTCCGAAATCATTGAAAATGTTAAGAAAAGCGGAAAGAAATTCATGTCAAGCGAAGCAAACGCTTACGCGGCGGTCAAATCGGATGTTATATTCAACTCACCCGCACGCTCAAACGCGGCGCTGATCTTTGATGACGACATTCCGTTTTACCAAATGGCGTTAAGGGGAAGAACGGCGCTTTCAAGCGAGAGCCTCAATCTCGCAACCGACCGCGAGGAGCAATTACTCAAGGCAGTCGAGGGCGGCATGGGGCTTGCCTACACACTGACCGCAAAGTATGATACAAAGCTTATAGACAGCGGCGTACCGGTATTCTACAACAGCCTTTACAGCGACCTTAAGGACGGAATTGTTTCCGACAGCAAAATGCTTTCGGAGCTTTATGGAAAAATAGGAAATTCCGCAATTAAGAGCCATAAAATACACGGTTCGGGACTCAGAGAAACAGTATACGAAAACGGTGTAACGGTGTTTGTGAACTATTCATCGGGGGAATTGAATTCACCTGCGGGAAGCGTTCGGGATCACGGCTTCCTCATTTGGGAGGAAAAGGTATGAAAAAGAAAAAATACAGGGGTATTGAACAGCTTAAAAGCCGTTACGGCTGGTTATTTATTTCAACCTGGCTTGTGGGAGTAATTCTTTTCTTCGCAATACCGGTAATACAGTCCGTAATTTATTCCTTTTCGCAAATGACGGTAAACGAGGGCGGCATTAAGACCCTGTTTGTCGGAATGAAAAACTATAAATACATAATTGCGGAGCACACCGATTACCTCGGATGGCTCAGAAAGTCGGTCACCAATTTTCTTTATTCACTGCCTATCATAGTGCTTTTAAGCCTGGTGCTGGCGCTGCTGCTCAATAATAAATTCAAGGGCAGGCTGTTTTTCAGGGCGCTGTACTTTATGCCCGTAATAATAGCCTCTGGCGTGGTTATAGAGCTGATATCCGGTATGACTACGGGCGGTATGAGCGATTCTTCGGTTTCGGAATCGGTATCAGGCGGAATGTTCAGCGTGCAGGATGTTATGGCGGTGCTGGATCTTCCAAATCAGGTGGCGGAATATGTTCAGAAAATTATAAGTAACATATTTGACCTTATCTGGAACAGCGGTATACAAACGGTGCTGTTCATTGCGGGTCTTCAATCCATTCCGTCAAGTCTTTACGAGGCAAGCCGCGTAGAGGGCGCTACAAAGTGGGAGGAATTTTGGTTTATAACCTTCCCGATGCTTTCAAATGTAACGCTGCTCGTTATGGTATATACAATGGTTGAGCTGTTCATAAGCAACCGCAACGTACTAATTTTAAAGGTTTACGATTTAATGCGTGCGGCAGTTTACGATCAGACCTCGGCAATGATGTGGTTCTACTTCCTTATTGTCGGCGGAATAATGGGAATAATCGTGGGAATTTACAGAAAGTGCCTGCAGAACAAGTGGTCTTAAAGGAGGGGAGCTTAATGAAAACGGAAAATATCAAAATGGGCTCTCGCCGCAGCAGGCTCGGAAAATCCTTTTCACCCGCGGTCACGGCGGTTTTCAGAATGGTGCTCCTGATTTCAATAGGATATGTAATTATATATCCGCTGATCTATATGGTGAGCACATCGCTTGTAAGCCGAAACGGTTTCTTTAACTCCGCGCGGGTATGGATTCCCGAGAAGGTAAGCCCGGCGTTCAACTATAAAACCGCATGGGAGCTGCTTAATTACACAACGAGCCTTATGGCTACCCTGAAGTATGAAATCGTGAGCGCGCTCATAGAGGTGGCGGCGTGTGCCGTTACCGCATATGGCTTTGCAAGATTCAAATTCAAGGGAAAAACAATATTACTCGGCGTTTTGTTCCTCACAATTCTGGTGCCGGATATGCTGGTTATAATTCCGCGAATGGCAAATTATTCAAAGTTTGATATTTTGGGGATATTCGGATTCTTAAATAAGCTGACGGGTGTCGATCTTCGTCCCGATCTTCTTGACAGCGCCGCGGCGTTCTACCTGCCATCGCTGTTCTCGATAGGTCTTCGCAGCGGAATTATTATTTTCATTTATATGCAGTTCTTCAGCAGCTTTCCTAAAGAGCTTGAAGAGGCGGCATGGATAGACGGCGCAGGACCCATAAAGACCTTTTTGAAGATTGCGATTCCGTCTTCGGGGGTTGTTATTACAACGGTAATAGTATTCTCGCTTATATGGCACTGGAACGATTACCTGCTGTGCGCAATGTATTTAAGCGACGATTACCCACTTGCAATGTCGCTTAATATGCTGCCCACCGCGCTTACCACAATGGGCTATTACCTTAACCCGGAAACGCCCGAAACACTTGCTTTCCAAATGGCGGGCTGCGTGCTTTTCGTAACGCCGATGCTCATAGTTTATATGATACTTCAGCGCCGCTTTATAGAAAGCATTGACCGAGTCGGAATTACAGGATAGTAATATTCTGAAAAATAAATATAAAAAGGGGAAATAATTATGACAAAAAAAATTGCAAGCATTTCAGTCAAGCTGTTATGCCTCTTAATGGTATTTGCCTTGGCTGCAGGCTGCCGCAAATCGCCGGAAGATTCATCTTCGGATTATTACACTTCCGAAATAATAGTGGACGATGACACCTCCGGAAGCACCTCCGGCGGAGACGGCAAGGGTACAGACGCCTCCGGCACAACCTCGGACGGCTCGAAGGCGAGCGGTACCGCAAGCACAGGTAACGGCAAGGATAAGCCGAACGCCGGCACAACGGGCGGTAAGGTTAATCCCGAAAAATACCGCGGAACTACCGTAAGATACGCTACCTGGAAAAATCCTTACCAGAACGAGGACGGCAAGGTTGTTGATAAGTTCCAGAAGAAGTACGGTATTAAGGTTAAAATTGACACCATACCCCAGAGCACCTATGTTCAGGAGGTTACCGGTAAGATTGCCGCAGGCAACTCGCCCGATATATTCTTTGATAACGGCACATTCCCGGCGTCAATCGCCTGCTTGCAGCCGCTTGAGGCTATGCAGCTTGATTTGACCGACGGAATATGGGATCAGGGTATGATTAAAATGTCAACCCTCGGCGGCAAGCCCTTCCTTGTTAATACCGTAGGCAATATCTGGGCTGAGGTTGACTGCCTGTTCTACAATAAGAAGATATTCGCGGACCACAACATACATACCCCTGAAGAATACTACAAGAAGGGCAATTGGACCTTTAAAACCCTTACAAAGTGCATGACCGATGTTAAAAACGCGGGCGACGGTAAAAAATATATAGGCGGATACATTGACGTTCAGTCGCTGCTTGCTTCAACCGGCACAGGCTTCTACGGCTTAAAGAACGGAACCATTACCAACGGCGTAAACGAAATGACCTATAATGTAATGACCCAGATTTCCCAGTGGGTAAGCGAAGGTCTTATTAAAAACCCGCTCGAGCGCAACCTGCTGCAGAACTTCATAAAGGGCAAGGCAGGTATTGCTATTACTAACGCTTACGGTCTTAAGGCTACCGGTTATTTCTCAGAGATGAACCCGAACGATGTAGGCTTTACCTACATTCCGAAGTATGACGACAAAACAAAGGCTTACACAACGGGACTTTTCCGCGGCTGGGGACTCATTCGCGGCTCTAAAAACCCGGTTGCCGCAGGAATATTCCTTCGCTATTATCTCGATGTAAATAATTATGACACCAACTCCGCCTTCATAAACAACGAAGCAAAGCAGTTCTTCTTCAAGCTGACCTCCGGTGTTAAGACAGACGACAAGAACCCCTACCTGATTCTCGGCGTGGCATCCCTCTGCAGCGAAAGCACCGATAAATACAACGGCTTCGCAGCCGAGGCTCCCGGACAGGTAAGAACAAAAATGCAGGCGTTCCTCCCCACAATCAACAGCAATGTTAAGAAGGTAAACGAGGAAATGACAAAGCAGATAAAGTCCCTCGGACTTAAATAAGCATTTTTTCCCAAGCTACGGTGCGGCGAAGAAATACGCCGCACCGAAAGGAGTATGAAAATGATAAATCGACTGAATCTCTCTAAAAAGGCGCTTGCCTTTTTGCTGGCTTTTTCGGTTTTGATTTCCACCGTGACAGTTAATCTTGCGGTTTTTGCGGATGTATCGCCCAAAACCTCGGGGGATACCTTCACAGAGGGCGTTAAGGGCGCGGTCTGGAACGGAGAGGTCGCCACGGGCTACGCGGGAGGCACGGGTACGAAAGCCGATCCGTATTTGATCGAGACTCCGAATCAGCTGGCGTACATGCTCAAGCACGATGTTGTCGCTACGGCGGATAAAAACAATAAAACCAGTGCTTCAATGGGCAAATACTACAAGCTGACGGCTAATATATATCTTAACGATATAACAGACCCGGAATGGATGGATAATTCTCCCAATTCCTGGTTCACAACCGACAGCGCGGAGCGCTTCGGCGGCAACATAGACGGCGACGGCTACACAATATTCGGTTTGTATTTTAATGGAACGGCAGCCGGCGCGCTGATACCTTATGCCGATATATGGGGTCGCGATATTTCCTTTAAAAACATAAATATATCCGATTCGTATATAAGCTCAAGCGGTTACTTTGTTTCGGCGCTTGTGGGCTATGTTTACGGCGGCACGAAGAATACCGTTACATATTCAAAGTGCTATGTTTCCGAAAGCGTTACAATAAAGACCACTTCGCAGTATGCAGGCGGACTTTTGGGCTGCACTGCCAACAAGGAAGATAAGTATGTTATAGAAGACTGCGCGGTTTTAGGCTCGGTATCCGCTTCGGGCGGCTATTCGGCAGGCTTCTGCGGATACTTTTACGCCGTGAATGTTGTAAAGATAAACGACAGCTTTGTGCTCGGCAGCTTCGGCACGGATATTGACGAGCAGAAGGACAGCTACACAGTTTCTAATCTTACCAAGATCAAGGGCGACGCCGCAAAGACCGAAATGCCGAACCTTGATTGGAAAGGCGTTTGGGAAGTAACGGAGAACTATCCTGTTCTTCAAATTGCAAAGCCCGGCTTTGATATATGGGACGGCAAGACAGCAGCCGCTTATGCCGGCGGCAGCGGTACTGCGGACGATCCTTATCTTATATCGGACGGCTCGCAGCTTGCGTTAATGCTTTCCGAGGGCGATAATTCAAAGGATAAGTATTACGAGCTTGCGGCAAATATTTATCTTAACGATGTATTTGCGGAAAACTGGAAGGACAACAGCCCGAGACAGTGGTATTCATATGACGCACTCGGCAAAAAGTACTTCCAGGGTAATTTCAACGGCGCAAATCACGCCGTGTACGGAATGTACTACAAGGGCAAGGATAACAGCGTCGGCTTAATACCTGCCGCAAAGGGTACGGTATCCGTAAGCAATCTGCATGTATATGACAGCTATATCGAATCCGACGGCTATGCGCTTGCAACGGTCATAGGCTTTGTAAGCGGTAACTTCAAGGCTTCAAAGTGCTATATTCACGAAAGCAATACCGTTAAGTGCAATCTTGCAACACAGGATAACGCCGCGGGCGGTATATTCGGCTACGGTACGGGCGAATTCACGGTCGAAGCGTCTGCTGTGGTTTCCGAAAGAATAACCGTGGGCACTACGGGCAAGGTTTATAACGGCGCTATAGTAGCAAATACCTGGTCAAGTAAGGTAAGCGTTAAAAATACCTTTGCAAACGGCGTTTTCGGTAAGGACCCCGGAGGCGCAAAGAGCGCCGACAACTGCTACACCGCAGTTAATGACCCGGTATACGGCACGGATGTATGCGATGCGGAAAAAATGAAGGGTACGGGCGCTAAGGACGCAATGCCTTACCTTGATTGGAGCAAGACCTGGATGGTCAGCAGCAGCGGATATCCGAAGTTCAAGCCCGAGGAAGCAGAGGAAAGCGAAATTTGGGACGGCAGCGTTGCAAAGCGCTATGCCGGCGGCTCGGGAACGGCTGCTGACCCGTACCTTATTTCCTACGGCTCGCAGCTTGCTAAAATGGCAATAGATTCAAAAAGCGCGGGAGCTTACTATAAGCTTACGGGCGACATAAAGCTCAATGATACATCTGCCGAGAACTGGAAGGCAACAGCTGAGCAGTGGCAGTGGAACAAAAATATATTCGCAGGCACGCTTGACGGCGCAGGCTGCAGGATAATAGGGCTTTATTACGATGGCGATCAATCGAGTGTCGGCCTTTTCTGCTATGCAAAGGACGCGACAATAAAGAACCTGATTTTGACCGATTCATATATCCGTTCAAGCGGCTTCGGCGTAGGCGCGCTTGTGGGTAATGCCCACAGCGGCACGGTTAAGATTACCGACTGCGTTGCAGAGGACAGCGTTTCGGTTGAATCAACCTATAACAGCGGCGGAGACAAGGGTGCCGGCGGTCTTGTAGGCTACGGCGGCGCTGCTGTGGTTATTGAAGGCAGCGCGTATGAGGGAACGGTAAAGGCTCCCGGAAACGCAGGTGCGCTTGCAGGCAACTGCTGGGGAACGGTTACGGTTAAAAACAGCTTTGCCGTGCCCGAAATGAAGCTTTGCACCAAAAAAGCGCTGGACGCTAAATCAGCTAACAACTACAGCACCTTCGGCGGGTCTGAAACAGGCGTTACCACCGTTACTGCCGAGCAGATGCGCGGCAAAAACGCACTTATAAATATGCCGCTTTTAACCGGCTGGGCAGCGACCGAAAAATACCCCTCAAGATTTTATGAGGGCGTTGCAGATGAAGTATGGTCGGGTGTTACCTCGGTCAACTACGCGGGCGGCGCGGGAAGTAAAAACGACCCGTACATTATTGAAACCGCAGAGCAGCTTTTCAAGCTTGTGAATGATATTTCCACTGCGGGCAAATTCTACAAGATAACAAAGGATATAAGGCTTAACGATACCTCGGTCTCCGATTGGAAGGCTACTGCCAAGCAGTGGGTAAGCACCGCGACCTTTGCGGGAACGCTGAACGGCGACGGTCATACAATAAGCGGACTTTACTATAACGGCGGCGAGTCGAGAGTGGGTCTTTTCCGTTACGCGAAGGACGCCGAGATAAAGCGCATTGTGCTTGATAACGCTTATGTTCATTCCACCGATTACGGCACGGGTGCGTTTGTGGGTATGGCAAGCAGCGGCACAGTTAAGATTTCCGAATGCTACGCAACCGAAAGCGTAAGCGTTGAATCGACCCTTGCTACAGGAAATGACAGAGGCGCCGGCGGCTTTGTAGGCTACGGCGGCGGTACGGTCGTAATTGAAAATTCGGGCTTTACAGGCTCTGTAAAGGCGCCGGGCTTCCCGGGTGCATTTGCGGGCAACTGCTGGGGCACTGTTACCGTAAGGGGCAGCTTTACCGCATCGGGCGTTAAGTTCTGCACCAAAAAGGGACTTAGCGATTCTTACAATAACTACGGCAACGGTGCTGCGGAAGCATCGGTTGCAAAGCTTACCGCAGAGCAGATGAAGGGCGAAGATGCTAAAACAAATATGCCGCTTCTCAACTGGGAGGTATTCTGGAAAACAACCTCAGGCTACCCCGTGTGCAGATTCCTAAGCCCCGACGGTACTCCCGGAGAGCGCTGGACGGGAGCAGTTGCCGAAAACTATGCGGGCGGCGACGGCAGCGAGAAAAATCCTTATCTTATCGCTACGGGCGAGCAGCTTGCAAAGGCGGTACAGGATAACGAGAGCACCGGAAAGTATTACAAGATTATTGAAGACATAAAGCTTAACGATACCTCCGCTGCTGATTGGAAGACCACCGCTAAACAGTGGATATGGAACAGCAATATATTCAGAGGCAATATGAACGGCGACTGCCATACCGTAAGCGGTCTTTACTACAACGGCACAGCCTCTAAAATAGGTATCTTCTGCTATGCGAAGGATGCGAATATCAAGCGTATTAAGCTGACCGATTCCTATATCTATACAACCGGCTTTGCCGCGGGAGCAATTTTAGGCGACGCCAACAGCGGAAGCATAAATATTTCCGACTGCTATGTTACCGACACGGTTTATGTTGAATCGGCATATGACAAGGGCGGCGACAAGGGTGCCGGCGGCATTGTGGGCTACGGCGGCGCGACCGTGATAATCGATACCTGCGCCTTCCTCGGAACGGTTAAGGCTCCCGGCAATGCGGGTGCGTTTTTAGGCAACTGCTGGGGAAGCTTTGCGGTTAAGAACAGCTTTGCCGTTCAGCCCATCAAGTTCTGCTCAAAGAAGGGGCTCGGCAGCGCTTCTGTTAATAACTACGGCACCGGCGCAGACGCCGAAACAGGTGTTACAAGAGTTACGGCAGAGCAGATGAAGGGTGCGGACGCGAAGAATAATATGCCGCTTCTCAACTGGGTACGCTCCTGGAAGGTATCGGATTCCTATCCCGTGCTTAATGTGGGCGAGGACGAGGGTGTTCCCGGCAGAGTATGGAGCGGAAGACTTGCAACAGGCTTTGCGGGCGGAAAAGGCACTGCGGACGATCCGTATCTTATCTCCACCCCCGAGCAGTTAGCGTATCTCGTTAACGATCTTTATATGAGCGTCGGAAACTATTATAAGGTTACCGATGATATCTACCTCAACAATGTTAAAAACAGCAACTGGGAAAATGAAAGCCCGAATCAGTGGTTCTGGGTGGGCGCTGCGAGAACAGGCAACTTCAACGGTCATATCGACGGCGACGGTCACGTTGTTTACGGAATATACCTTGATGTTGAGCAAACAACTGATGTTCTTTACACCGGTCTGTTCCCGACAATTTCGGACGGAACTGTTATTGAAAAGCTCGGAATTGCCGAGTCGCACATAAAGGTTTATACCGATAAGACGGGCGTTGAATCCTATGCGGGCGGCTTCTCAGGATATGTGTTCTTTAACAAGAGCGATTCGGAATATGTCGATAAGGGTGTTGTATTCCCGAAAGTCTCACAGTGCTTCGGCGACACAAGCGTTACGCTTGAGGCGGCGTTCTGCGGCGGTATAGTTGCGGGCGCTCCGAGACCTGCAGACATAAACGACTGTTACTTTGTAGGCAGGCTGATAGGCGAGCGTGTCGGCGGTATAGTAGGAAACAGCTGGACGGAATATGAGGGCGCAACGGTTACTCACTGCTATTCGGCTACAGCCGATGCGGATCTGCTCGGCAACGGTAAATCGAGCGTTACCAATTCCTCAACCCCGATTAATTACACTCAGAACTACGCAAACTCAACGGGACTCGGAAACATGGTGACCCAGGTTAGTCTTCTTATGATGCGCGGCGATGCCGCACGCAAGAACATGGTCGGACTTGATTTCGATAATGTGTGGCAGGCGCTGCCGAACGGCACACCGGTACTGAAGATTTTCGGTACTACCGATAAATTCTCGAACACCGCGCAGCCGAAGCTTATTGAGCTTTCCTTTGTAAGCAACGGCGGAACAGAGGTAGAACCGATTTACGGCAACCCCGAGGAAAAGGCAAATCTGCCGATCCCCACAAAAGAGGGCTATACCTTTGAGGGCTGGTATGTTTACAGAGAGCTTGATTTCAAATATGCTATCGATTACTTCCCATATTTCGATCAGATACTTTATGCCAAATGGACTCCGAACGGTAAAATACAGGATTTTGAGGAATATCCCAACACCATGTATGATACCGGTAAGGATTATGAGCTGTATATGCCGGGCGTTACCGATTATAACGCGAACTTCGTCAGAAACGGAACAGCTTCAATGCACAGAATAGGTGCTGATTCATCTGACAGCGATTTCCTTGTAATGTATGAGGATATGCTCACCGTCGGGAAGAAGTATACCCTGACGATTTGGGCGACCGCCGATAAATCGGGAACACAGGCAGAGCTTTCGCTCGTTCACGAGAACTGGCCTGATGTTTACGATACCGATTCGGGCGTTGAGCTTATCAAAACCGTAACTCTCGACGAGGGCGAATGGCAGAAGATCGAATACACCTTTATTGCTCATACAAAGTGGATCGCGCTGCGCACCTCCGGCAATGCAAGCGTATTCTTTGACGATATTATGGTGTCGCTTGTATCGGATGAGATTTATCCGGTCAAAAACACCACTAATACAGGCAAGAATACCGGCAATACCGATATCACCGATAATAACGGTCAAATTTCGGATAATACGGATAATACCGATAATACAGATAACGGCGATACCGACAATAAGCCGAGCGGCGGTAAAAAGGTTATTAAAAAGCGCATAAAGAAAGCGCGCACGGACACAGAGGAAAGCAATATCTTAATACCTGTTGTTATTATCTCCGGTGCGGTTGCGGCGGCGGCACTGATAATTGTAATCATTGCGGTAAAACGCCGTAAATCAAAAAAGCAGACGAAGACTCTGTAAAGTGACAAAACGGGGCAGAGAATTTATTCTCTGCCCTAAAGCTATTAATAACCGATAACAATAACCGATAACGGGAATATAGGGAGTATATCAGCTATGGAAAATGTGTTTGTAATTACTGATTTCGGCGCTGTGGGCGACGGTAAGACCGATTGCACGGCAGCCATACAGTCGGCATTGGATGAAGCGGCGGCGGTTTCCGGCAAGGTCGTCGTGCCGCCCGGGGTTTTTATGACCGTCGGCGGACTTAAAATGCGCGGTAAGGGGGTGAGCCTCTGCGGCACGCCTGCCTGGAGCTTCAGGAATGACGGCGCTTCGGTTTTAAAACTATGCGGAGATAAGGCCGACTGTATGCTTGATATAAGCGGGGCATTCGGCTGCACTATTCACGGCATCTGCATGAACGGAGCGGGGCTCGGCGAGAATATTCACGGAATAAAGCTTTATTGGGATCGCTCAAACGGCGGCGGTCAGGAGGATACCCCGACGGTGGATGACTGCCGAATAGGCAATTTCACGGGCGACGGTCTGCATTTTGAGCATGCGTGGTGCTTCTCGGTGCGGCACTCAATGATTTACGGCAATGGGGGAGCGGGTCTTCTCATAGCCGGGTGGGACGCATTCATTATAGATAACTGGTTTACAAGCAACAGAAACGGCGGAATCAGAAGCGGCGGCTATGTGGCTTCAATAACCGCCACGGGCAACAGGGTAGAATGGAACCGCACCGGCGGCTTTATTATAGAGCGTGGCGACAGCTTCAACTTCACCGGCAACTTTTTCGACAGGACCTTCGGCCCTGCGCTGGAGCTCGGACGGGACGGTATCGGCGTTAATCTTGCCACCGTTACCGGGAATGTTTTCAGGCGCGGCGGAGCGTATGAGGAGAAGCCGTTTGAAAATCCTGAAAAAAGCTCGCACATGATACTTGACGGCTGCACGGGCTGCGTTATTACCGGGAACACCATGAAGGTGGGCGCGGGCGACGGCGGCGTTCTGCCGGTAAGCCCTGATTACGGCGTTATTATGCGCAACTGTGAAAACAGCATTTTAAAGGAAAATGCCATGCATAACGGCTCGCTTAAAAACAATCTTATTGAGGAAAACAACACAGGCTGCATAATTGCGGATAATGTGGGCTGTTTATACAGCGGCGACTGACGGGGTGACTATTTATGGATCTGCAAAAGCTTTTATATGAGGAAAATGAAAAGCCACTCGACCGAATCGTGACAGACGGCGGCTATACAAGAATATTCAGAACTATCGGCTGCATAGGGGACAGCCTGTCCTCAGGCGAGCATGAATCGCGTGATGAAAACGGCAATGCGGGCTATCACGATTTTTATGAGTATTCGTGGGGTCAGTATATGGCGCGCAACGCGGGACTCAAGGTGTTTAATTTTTCCTGCGGCGGAATGACCGCGAAAAAGTATATAGAGTCCTATGGGGACAAATGCGGCTGCTGGGCGACAGACAGGCTGTGTCAGGCTTATATTCTGGCGCTGGGAGTAAATGACCTTTACACAAAGGAGGTTGAGCTGGGATCAATTTCGGATGTCGATACGGAAAATCCCGAAAACAGCAAGCCGACCTTTGCGGGGTACTACGGCAGAATAATTTCAAAGCTGCAGATGCTTACTCCCGATTCAAAATTCTTCCTTGTGACCCTGCCGAGGGTGTCGAATCTCGATGTGGAGGGTCACGCCGCACTGCTGCGGAAATTCCCCGAGCGCTTTAAAAATACATATGTTATAGATCTGGCGCAGTACGGTCCCGATTATGACGGGGAATTCAAGAAAAAATTCTTTGTCGGCGGGCATATGAACGCCGCGGGGTATATTTTGTCGGCTCAAATGATAACCTCTTATATAGACTACACGGTCAGGCATAATTTTGAGGATTTCTCACAGGTCGGATTTATAGGAACACCGTATAAATATTTGTAAGGAGCGCTTAAAATGAGGATAAATCACGATTTTCATATTCATACAAATCTATCGCTTTGTGCCGCCGAAACGGTGACTGCCGAGCATTATATCAACAAGGCAAAGGAACTGGGTCTTAATAAGATCGGCTTCGCGAATCATATGTGGGATGAGAATATACAGCCGTTTTTAAACCGTTCCTACAAAATTCAGACCGTGCCTTATAACCTTGAGCTTCGGGATGAGCTTAAGACCCTTGATAAACAGGGAATAAAGGTGTATTTCGGCGCGGAGGCGGAATTTCACCCGATCTACGGCGTTGCCCTGACAGAGGAAAACGCCGAGAAATTCGATTATATAATCGTGCCGAATTCTCATACGCATATGACGATGGATAAATCCCTTTACAAGCCGTATGAAAAGCATGCCGAGTTTATGGTTGAAGCGTATGAAAAGATTATCGGTTCCGCCGTCAGCCGTCATATTTTGGCTATGGCGCATCCGTTTGACGCGGTTTGCTGCCCGTATGACAGGCAGATCTTATATAAGATTATTTCCGACGATACATATAAGCGCCTTTTCTCCGCAACCGCGGAAAAGGGAATAGCGGTTGAAATCAACACCTCCTGTTTCTGCGGTATCACAAAGGATAATTTCGAGCAGTTCGGTGCAATAAGAATGTTCCGCATTGCGCGGGAAATGGGCTGCCGCTTCACCTTCGGCAGTGATTCGCATTCAGAGAGCGGACATGACGATTACCTGTATATTGCCGGTACGCTTATAGAGGGGCTTTCTATTAAAGAGGAGGATATGGCAGAGGCAGTGCGGTGAAGCTGATGAACGGTTTTTCCTGCATTCGCAAAGGGACTTTGATACAGAGCCTTAAGCCGAGGAGCATTATGCTTCTTTTCTCCGGGGTCTATTTTGTAAGCTATTTAACGCGAATCAACTATGCGGCGGTCATCTCCGCGATTATCGCGGATGAAAAAATCAGCGCTTCATATGCAGCCGTTGCGGTTACGGGCGCCTTTGTGACCTACGGCGCGGGGCAGCTTGTGAGCGGGTGGCTGAGCGACAGGGTTCAGCCGTCAAGGCTGGTTGCGGCGGCGCTTATTGTAACATCGGTTGTAAATTTATCCGTTCCGTTTTGCAGCGCGTGGGTACGGAATGCCGTATGGTGCATAAACGGTGCGGCGCAGGCGTTTATTTGGCCGCCCCTTGTGCGCATGGTGCCTGAACTGCTGGATGAAGAATATCAGCTCAAGGCAGGCGTGCGTATTTCATGGGGCGGGCATTTCGGCAATATTGCCGTGTATTTGATAGCACCGCTTTTTATAAGGCTTTCAGGCTGGAAATCAATATTTTTATTTTCGGCATTTGCGGGATTTATTACCGCTGCAATATGGCTTGTTTTGTGCGGAGGCTTAAATACAAGGCTGAATGTAAAAAGCAATGAGAGAGAAAAAAGCGGGAAAGCCGTAAACTGTACCGCTGCTGCTTTTGTATTTATAATTGCTGCCATAATAATCCAGGGTTCGCTTCGCGACGGTGTGACTACCTGGATGCCCTCGTATATATCCGAAACATTTTCACTCGGCAGCGATATTTCCGTTTTGTCGGGGGTAGTAATGCCGATTTTCGCGTTTTTATGCATATGGGGAACGGAGTATCTGTATTACGGAATCAAGGATGTTCAAAAATGCTGCCTGATATATTTTTCCGCAGCGCTTGCGGCGGCATTGTTAATTCCCGCAGCCACAACAAAAACAGGTCCTGCACTCACAGCGATTGCAGCATCGGTGTTGGTCGCCTCAATGCACGGAATTAACATACTGCAGACCTGCATGCTGCCGCGGCAGATCGGCAATAATAATCGCATCGGATTGATATCCGGTATTTTTAACGGCAGTGTTTATATCGGCAGTGCGCTTTCAACCTATGGCTTTGCATTGGTTTCCGATATATTCGGTTGGAACGGAACCGTTCTTGTGTGGAGTGTCTTTTCTGCTCTCGGCGTTCTGATATGCCTGCTTCTCACAAGACTTTGCAAACGATGATTATGACGTGAGCAAAATAAAGCCTCTTATCCGATAATGAATCGGGTAAGAGGCTTTTTTCATATTAATTTGTTTGCGGTGCTTCGTAGGATACATTAAAAAGGCGCGAAAAAGAAAATTTTATATGTTTACAAACATATGTTTCGCGGGTATAATTATAATAGAAACGGACAAAAGGAGGGCGTATTTTTGGAACGCAGTTATATCGCAATAGATTTAAAAAGCTATTATGCGTCGGTTGAATGCGCCGCACTTCGCCTTGATCCGCTGACAACAAATCTGGTTGTGGCGGATTCCGAAAGAACCGAAAAAACGATATGCCTTGCGGTGACTCCCGCGCTTAAAGCATACGGAATAGGCGGCAGAGCAAGACTTTTCGAGGTCGTACAGAGGGTGAACGAGATAAACGCCGACAGGCGCCGAAAAGCGCCGGGCGGAAAATTCACCGGATCTTCAAGCGATAAAAAGGAGCTTGAGGCTCACCCGGAACTGGAGCTTGAATTCATAACCGCAAAGCCGAGAATGGCGCTTTATAAAAAAATAAGCGTTGAAATTTACAATATATATCTTAAATATATCGCACCCGAGGATATTTACCCCTACAGCGTGGACGAGGTTTTTATAGACGCAACGCATTATCTTGACACCTATAAAATGTCGGCGCGGGAGTTTGCAGGCGCAATGATTGCGGATGTGCTGAAGGAAACCGGCATAACCGCAACTGCGGGAATAGGCACAAATATGTATCTTTGCAAAATTGCGATGGATATTATGGCAAAGCACATAGAGCCCGATAAAAACGGAGTTCGCATAGCGGAGCTTGACGAAATGAGTTACCGCCGTTTGCTGTGGCGGCACCGTCCGCTTACCGACTTTTGGCGGGTAGGGCAGGGGTATGCCAAGAAATTGGAGGCAAATGCGCTTTACACAATGGGGGATATTGCGCGCTGTTCTCTTGAAAATGAGGAAATGCTGTACAGGCTTTTCGGTGTAAATGCCGAGCTGCTGATAGATCATGCATGGGGCTATGAGCCCTGTACAATAGCGGAGATCAAGGCATATAAGCCGGAAAACAGCAGCACAAGCTCAGGGCAGGTTCTGCAGTCGCCGTATCCTTATAAAAAGGCGCTCATCGTTATAAAGGAAATGGCGGAATTATCGGCCCTCAATCTGGTGGAAAAGGGGCTTGTTACCGACCAACTGGTGCTTGATATCGTTTATGATGTTGAAAATCTTAAATACGGCGGAAAATACGGCGGCGAAATTGTATCCGACAGATACGGAAGACTTGCCCCGAAGCCCGCGCACGGAACGGCGAACTTGGGGAGATATTCCTCCTCTACGCGGGAAATAACGGATAAAACCGTGGAGCTTTTTGAAAGAATCGCCGATAAGGGGCTTTCGGTGCGGAAACTGAATCTTACCTGCAATCACCTGATAAGCGAGTCGGAGGTTCGCGTGCGGCACGAGCAGTTAAGCCTGTTTGACGATTACGAGGCGGCAGAAAGGGATCGAGCAAGGTACGCATCTGAGCTTGAGAAGGAAAAGAAAATGCAGAAGGCTGTGCTTAAGATCAAGGGGAAATACGGCAAGAATGCCGTTATAAGGGGTCTTGATTTGCAGGAGGGTGCAACAACGCTTGAAAGAAACGGTCAGATAGGAGGACATAGGGCGTAGCGATGGCGGAAAATTACGAGGATATAATAAACCTGCCTCATCATATATCGAAAAAGCACCGACCTATGCCGCGGGAAGCGAGGGCGGCACAGTTTGCTCCGTTTGCGGCGCTTACGGGATACGAAAGCGATGTTAATGAAGCGGCAAGGTATACAGGCAAAAGGCGGGAGCTCGGGGAGTATGAAACAGAGCGGCTCAACCGCCGTATCAACGAAATACGGGACGGCATTCACTGTAACACCGAGGTGATAATCACCTATTTTAAGCCCGATGAAAAAAAGGCGGGCGGGGAATACCTTAATATCGGCGGCAGAGTAAGGAAAATCGATGATTACGGCAGAACCCTCACGCTGACAAGCGGCGCTTTAATTCCGCTCGATGATATATCCGAAATAGTATTTAAAGACGGTAAAGCATCCGAATGAATGCTATATTGGAAAAAGATAAACGGTAAAAATAAAAACGGGGCTGTCGAGTTAAGACAGCAAAAAAACAAATCATATATAATATTTATTTAAAGGCATATGCTTTGTACTTTCAGAGCATAAGTCTTTTTTATGAATTTAATATTGCATTTACTATTTCACATAACAATAATTAAAATTATTTATTCCAGTATTGACAAATATAAAAAATGTGATATAATATAGTCAAGGAGGTAGTACGAATGAACAATAGTATTTTAACCAAATGCCCAGCCTGCAATGAAAAACTTTACATATCTTCTCTCAAATGCCAAAAATGTGGGTTGGAATTAAAAAACGATTTTGAGATAAGCAAGTATGATTTGCTTGATAAGGAACAACTGAATTTCTTAGAGACATTTTTAGCTTGCGAGGGTAATCTTAAGGAACTGCAAAATCGTATGAATATATCCTATCCTTTAGCTAAAAAGAAACTCTTTGAATTGTTAGCGGCACTGCAAATAAAAGAAAGAAATAATACCGAGGTAGTAAATATGGAAAATACTTTAATATGTAACAACGGTCACACGGCGGCCGACATAATAAGAAATAGAATAATTGAAAACGGCGGATGTGCGACATATTATACTTATGACGGTACAGAACACCAGGTATATGCAATAAAAAACGGTACTGAATTTGCAACTGACGCGCTGCCCGTTAATATAACATACGGCTTTGAAATATTTAATTGCGTTTCTGACGCTATAAAAGCAAACGGCGGCAAGGCAAGAAAAGGAATGGCACGGGGAAATAGGGTTGGTGATGTGAATTTTGACGAAAAAACTGTTTCAGGTTATTTGGCAATTCATTTTTTCGGAAAACACTATGGAGAAACTTCTGTTGACCCAAGCTTTTTTCTGTTCGGAATTATGGAATGGGCTAAAATAATAGACAATAATCGCGGTTATGTTGAATTTGAAGATTGGTATAAGGAAGAATTAGAAAAACAATGCATATAATAATAGGCTTTTTGTATGGACTATTTAAAGAATTGTTATATCCCAAAAGGCGTAAATAGATTTTGCTCAAAAAAAATTCAACATAAATAAAAAATATTAAAATCGATATTTACTCTGCAGGTCAACACAAAAAACGCCGACCTGAAATTGGATGAAACTATTGAGAATATGGGAATAGAACCTGCGGTTTGCTCCTTTGCGGTGCCCATGGTTGCTGCGCTGCCGCTTGCAACTGCCGACTGCGGCGTTTCGGTTTATCGATGATTAAAAAAACACGTTTAAAAGAATTCTGATTTTTATTTTTTGTTTTTCTTGCGCGGATATTCGCGGATTCTCAAAACATAATCAAGGTTTACCGCCTGTAAGCCCTGCTTATCTTCAACCGTGAGTCCCGTATCGTTTACTTCCTTGATAACCCCTTGTATATTGCCGAAATTATCGGCTACGGTATAAATAATACATTCCTTTCCTATAAATTGTTTTGCAAGCTCTTTCATAGTGTGTATATCCTTTCTTTTCTTTTTTATATTATGATGAGTTACCGCGATTTTTTGCTTTCTTCTTTCAAGCAAAAGAAAAATAAGTATGATTATAAACGGTAAAAAACAACTGTGGTTTTCTAAAATTACCGTCCTCCAAGCAGATTTGAAAGCTTTGCCAGCTCTGCAAGCGTTAATTGCTCTGAACGTGCCGTTTCGGATATACCGAGTGCATTAAGCGAGGCTCTTATGCGCTCCTTTTCAATGCCCGCAGTGTTTGAAACGGTATTTACAAGCGTTTTGCGGCGCTGTGCAAAGCAGCATTTAACAAGGCGGAAGAACGCCCTTTCGTCATATACCTCAACCGGCGGCTTTTCGAGTATTTTAAGCTTTATAACGGCGGAATCCACCTTCGGCGGCGGCATAAAGCTTTCCTTATCAACTCCGAAAAGGATTTCCGGCTTTGAGTAGTAGCTCACGGCAACGCTCACCGCGCCTGCCTCTCTTGTTCCCACCTCGGCGCAGAGCCTTTCGGCCGCTTCCTTTTGCACCATTACGGTAACGGAGTCTATAGGCAATTTGCTTTCAAGCAGGGTCATTATTACGGGTGAAGTGATGTAATAGGGGAGGTTAGCGCACACCGCGATCCTATCGCAATCCGCAAAATGCTCTTTTATGAGCGCTTTCAGGTCAAGCTTTAAGGCGTCGCCGTAAATTACTTCAACATTTTTACAGTCGGCAAGGGTTTCGGGCAGCACCTTTTTCAGCCGTTCATCAAGCTCAATTGCCACGACCCGTTTTGCGGCTTTTGAAAGCTCCGCTGTGAGCACGCCGAAGCCCGGGCCTATTTCGAGCACTCCCGTATTTTCATCACAGGCGGCGCGCGCCATGGCAGGGCAGACCTCCGGGTCTGTTAAAAAATTCTGCCCGAGCGATTTTTTAAAGGTAAAGCCGTTCTTTGCAAGCAGCGAACGGACGGTATTTATATCGGATAAATTCATAGCAAAACTCCTAACAAACAAATTATATCGCAGAAAAATATTATTTGCAATAAATTTTTGTTGAGAAACCGAAGGATATATTGTATAATGGAAGCATACAACAGAATGTAGGTGAATTTCAATTGGATAACAGGTATTATGAAAAGGTAATTGAGGAAATGCAGCCATTCCTCGATGAGCAGGGCTTTAAGGCGCAGGAAAACGGAAATTTCAAAAATGACAAGCGCGAAATAAAGATTGCTTATGATGAGGCACGGCAGATGTATACGCTGTCGGCGGCGGATATAGGCGAAGAGGGCGACGGCGAGCTGAAGGAAATAGAATCGTGGCTTTTTGACGACAGCCAAAATGCCAAGGACGCAGCGGCGGTCGGTGTGGATTTCACCGCTACGCTCCGCAAAAACATGGGCATACGCTTAAAGCGCACGGCGGACGGCAGCAATGTTGAATTACCGTCTTTTTCAAAGGGCGGCAGCATTACCGTTACGGGCTTTGCAAAGAAAATGCTCGATTTCTTCCCGGCGCTTAAGGATGAGTATAAGAATCACATAGCGGTAAACGGCAACTTTTTGTATCTCAACTTTTTCGGCGAGTATTTGGTGCCGAACATCAAGCAGGTAATGGCTTCGGGCAATAAAAAGCAGATTAAAAAGCTTTACGATATTTTAGAGGATATGTATGTAAAGGGCGACCGCGATACCGTAAATTCCGTTGTGGCGGTGCTTTGCGCCGCTGCGTATAACGATGAGAAGGCGACTGCCGCAATTAAAGAAATGCTTGATACGGATAAGCATTTCCTTTCATCCTTTGAATGCTTTATGCCGATGCTTGCGAAAAACAAAAAGCTCACGGCTTCGCTTATAAAATAAATCGAGGGGGTAATTTTATGGAGTATGTAATTATCGGAATCATAGTGCTGGCGCTGATACTTTTATTTGCAAATGTAAGGGTAGTGCCGCAGGCAACCGAGTATGTAATTGAATTTTTGGGTAAATACAAAACTACCTGGGGCGCGGGTCTGCATGTTAAAGTGCCGATTATAGAAACGATTGCCAAAAAGATAACTTTAAAGGAACAGGTGCTTGATTCGCCACCGCAGCCTGTTATCACCAAGGATAATGTTACAATGCAGATAGACACAGTGGTTTATTTCAGAATTTATGACGCAAAGCTTTATACCTACGGTGTTGTAAGCCCATTAAACGCTTTGCAGAACCTTACCGCCACCACGCTGCGTAACCTTGTAGGCGAGCTGGAGCTTGACGGCACGCTTACTTCAAGAGATACAATAAACGCGAAAATGACCGCGATACTTGACGAGGCAACCGACAAATGGGGCATGAAGGTAAACCGTGTTGAGCTTAAAAACATTATTCCGCCCGCTGAAATTCAGAATGCGATGGAAAAGCAGATGAAGGCAGAGCGCGAGCGCCGCGAAACGCTTTTGCAGGCAGAGGGTCACAAGGCGGCAGCTATTACCCGTGCCGAAGGTGATAAACAGGCTATGATATTGGCGGCAGAAGGCGAACGCGACGCGCGCATTGCAAGAGCCGAGGGTGAGGCAAAGGCTATTTATCTTAATAAAAAGGCTGAGGCTGACGGTATCCGCGCCATAAAGGAGGCAGCGGCAGACGCGGCGGTGCTTGAAATAAAGCGCCTTGAAACCCTTGCGGAAATTTCAAACGGCACTGCGGCGAAGCTTATAATTCCGACAGACGCTGTAAATATGGTAACAAAAAATACGGTGTTCACCGAAACCACGGGCATAGGCGATGTAACGCACGAGGCACCGAAGCCCGTAGTGCCGCCCAAAAAGGACGAGTGCTGCGACGATTAAAAATATTTGACAAACGCGGTATAGTGTGTTATACTGTATTAAATTAAAGGAGCAAAGGCGCTCATAAAGGGATATAATTCTCTTTATGGGCGCCTTATTTTTTTAAACGGGGGAATTACAATGACCGAAAAGGGACTTTACCGACAGCAGTTTGAGCACGACGCCTGCGGTATAGGCGCGGTTGTGAATGTAGACGGCACTAAAACTCACACCGTGGTTGATAACGCGCTTTCTATAGTAGAAAAGCTGGAGCACCGTGCCGGAAAGGACGCCTCGGGCGAGACGGGCGACGGCGTAGGAATACTGGTGCAGATATCACACAAATTCTTTAAAAAAGCCGCAAAGGAAATAGGTATAGACCTGCCCGGCGAGCGTGAATACGGCGTGGGAATGTTCTTTTTTCCGCAGGACACTTTGAAGCGCAATCAGGCTAAAAAAATGCTTGAGGTTATAGCCGAAAAAGAGGGCGTTGAGTTTTTAGGCTGGCGAGATGTGCCTACAAAAAGCGAGATTTTGGGGCAGAAAGCACTCAGTTGCATGCCGCACATTATGCAGTGCTTTTTAAAAAAGCCCGCCGATACTGCCAAGGGTCTTGACTTTGACCGCAAGCTTTACATAATCCGCCGCGTGTTCGAGCAGAGCAACGATAATACATATGTCGCCTCGTTATCAAGCCGTACTATAGTTTACAAGGGTATGTTTTTGGTGGGACAGCTGCGCCGCTTTTACCTTGATTTGCAGGACACGGCATATGAAAGCGCAATAGCGCTTGTGCACTCGCGTTTTTCCACCAACACAACGCCCAGCTGGGAGCGCGCCCACCCGAACCGCTTTATACTGCACAACGGCGAAATAAACACCATTCGCGGCAATGTCGACCGTATGCTTGCGCGCGAGGAAACAATGGAAAGCGCCGTTATGGAGGACGATATGGATAAAATCCTGCCCGTGGTAAACGCGGCGGGCTCAGACTCTGCAATGCTCGATAACACACTTGAATTCCTTGTTATGAACGGAATGGATTTGCCGCTTGCCGTAATGGTTACTATCCCCGAGCCGTGGCGCAACAGCAAGACCATAACCAGAGCCAAAAGAGATTTTTATCACTATTACTCTACAATGATGGAGCCGTGGGACGGCCCCGCCGCCATACTTTTTTCGGACGGCGATACCGTAGGCGCGGTGCTTGACCGAAACGGGCTGCGTCCCTCTCGCTACTATATAACCGATGACAATACGCTTATTTTGTCCTCCGAAGTAGGCGTGCTTGATATTCCTGCGGAGCATATTGTTAAAAAAAGCCGCTTGGAGCCGGGTAAAATGCTGCTTGTGGATACGGCGAAAAAGCGTATTATATCCGATGAAGAGTGCAAGCGTTATTATGCCACAAGAAAGCCCTACGGCGAGTGGCTCGACCAGAATTTGGTGCATCTTTCCGACCTTAAAATGCCTAACTGCCGCATAGAACGCTACGATTCAAAGACCCGCGACAGGCTTTACAAGGCGTTCGGTTACACCTATGAGGATGTGCGCAACGCTATTATACCAATGGCGAAAAACGGCGCGGAGGCTACCGCCGCTATGGGCACGGATATTCCGCTTGCAATGCTTTCCGATAAGCACCAGCCGCTTTTCAATTACTTCAAGCAGCTTTTCGCGCAGGTTACCAATCCGCCTATCGACGCTATTCGCGAAGAGGTTGTAACCGATACCTGCGTTTATGTGGGGTCGGATGGTAACCTACTGAATGAGACTGCCGCAAACTGCGGGGTTTTGGAGCTGCCGAACCCGATTATAACCTCCGCCGAGCTTGTGAAAATAAAGGCTATTGACCGACCGGGCTTTAAGGTGGAAACGGTTTCCTTACTTTATTATACAAACACGCCGCTTGAACGCGCGCTCGACCACCTGTTTGTGGAGTGTGACCGTGCTTACAAAAAGGGCGCTAACATACTCATACTTTCCGACCGCGGCGTTGATGAAAACCACGTTGCCATTCCGTCGCTTTTGGCGGTTTCGGCTATTGAGCAGCACCTTATACGCACCAAAAAGCGCACGGCACTCTCTGTTATACTTGAAAGCGCAGAGCCGCGCGATGTTCATCACTTCGCAACGCTTTTGGGATATGGCGCGCGCGCCGTAAACCCCTATTTAGCCGAGGAATGTATAACCGAGCTTATTGATAAAAAGCTGCTCGATAAGGATTACCACACCGCAATACGCGATTATAATAGTGCCATACTTCACGGTATTGTAAAAATCGCCTCTAAAATGGGTATTTCCACAATTCAGTCCTATCAGTCCTCGCAGATATTTGAGGCGATAGGCATAGGTAAAGAAGTAATTGATAAATACTTTACAAACACCGTAAGCCGCGTGGGCGGTATAGGGCTTGAAGAAATTAACGAGGGCGTTGAGTACCGCCACAGCCATGCATTTGACCCGCTGGGACTCGGCGTTGATACCACACTTGACAGCTTCGGCGAGCATAAGCTGCGTTCGGGAGCGGATAAGGAAGACCATATGTACAGCCCCGAAACGGTGATAGCCCTGCGCGAGGCAACGCAGCTCGGCTCATATGTGCGGTTTAAGGAATACACCGCAATGGTGGATAACGAGCGCCGCCCGCACACGCTGCGCGGATTGCTTGAGTTTAATACCGAGGGTGTAACACCCATTCCGCTTGACGAGGTAGAACCTGCAAGCGAAATTGTAAAACGCTTTAAAACGGGCGCTATGTCCTACGGCTCGATTTCGCAGGAGGCACACGAATGTATGGCGATTGCCATGAACCGCCTCGGCGGCAAATCAAACTCGGGTGAGGGCGGCGAGCGCCCCGAAAGACTGGACACAGAGCGCGGCAGCGCAATTAAGCAGGTGGCGTCGGGCCGTTTCGGCGTTACAAGCGAATATTTGGTTTCGGCAAAGGAAATTCAAATTAAAATGGCGCAGGGCGCAAAGCCGGGCGAGGGCGGACATCTGCCGGGCAAAAAAGTTTACCCGTGGATTGCGAAAACGCGTTATTCCACCCCCGGTGTATCGCTTATTTCTCCGCCGCCGCACCACGATATTTATTCGATTGAGGATTTAGCACAGCTTATTTTCGACCTTAAAAACGCCAACCGCGACGCGCGCATTTCGGTAAAATTGGTGTCAGAGGCGGGCGTCGGCACAATTGCCGCGGGTGTTGCCAAGGCGGGCGCGCAGGTGGTGCTTATCTCGGGTTATGACGGCGGCACAGGCGCCGCTCCTCAAAGCTCCATACACAATGCGGGGCTTCCGTGGGAGTTGGGGCTTTCCGAGGCGCACCAGACCCTTATACAGAACGGGCTGCGTTCACGCGTTATACTTGAAACCGACGGTAAGCTGATGAGCGGCAGAGACGTAGCGATTGCCGCCATTTTGGGCGCAGAAGAGTTCGGCTTTGCAACCGCGCCGCTGATTACCATGGGCTGTATTATGATGCGCGTGTGCAACCTTGATACCTGCCCCTGCGGTATTGCCACGCAAAACCCCGAGCTCAGAAAGCGCTTCTGCGGCAAGCCCGAATACGTTATAAACTTTATGATGTATATTGCCGAGGAGCTGCGCGAAATTATGGCAAAACTGGGCGTTCGCACGGTTGAGGAGCTTGTGGGGCGCACCGACCTTATAAAGGTGCGCGAAAAAACCGTTACAAAGCGCGCGGCAATGGCTGACCTTTCGCAAATTCTTTACAGCGATAATTCCGCACCGCAGGAGGATAAGCATTTTAAAGCCGATAACGTATTTAACTTTGAGCTTGAAAAGACCGTGGACGAAGCGGTTATAATTCCCGCCTTTAAAACGGCGCTTAAAACGGGCAAGCCGAAGTCTATCGATATTGAGGTATCCAGCACCAACCGAACGCTCGGCACTATTTTCGGCTCGGAAATTACAAAGAAATATAAAAATACCTTGCCCGATGATACCTACACGATAAACTGCAAGGGCGGCGGCGGTCAGTCCTTCGGGGCGTTTATTCCGAAAGGGCTTACCATTCGCTTGACAGGCGACAGCAACGATTATTTCGGCAAGGGCTTATCGGGCGGCAAGCTTATTGTGGCTCCCCCCGAAAACGCAAAATACAGGGCGGAAGAAAACATTATAATAGGCAACGTGGCGCTTTACGGCGCGACCTCGGGCGAGGCTTATATAAACGGTATTGCGGGCGAGCGTTTCTGTGTCAGGAATTCAGGCGCATACGCTGTTTGCGAGGGCACGGGCGACCACGGCTGCGAGTATATGACGGGCGGCAGAGCCGTAATTTTGGGGCCTACGGGCAAAAACTTTGCCGCGGGCATGAGCGGCGGCATTGCCTATGTGCTGGATGAAAACTACGACTTTTATTTAAGGCTTAACAAGGAGCTTGTTACAATGACGGGCGTAGAGGAAAAGCACGACATTGAAGAGCTTAAAACCATGATTGAAAAACACGTTGCCGCCACGGGTTCGCCTAAAGGCGCACGCATACTTCACGATTTTGCAAATTATCTGCCTTACTTTAAAAAGATAGTGCCAAACGACTACAGCCGAATGTTACAGGAAATAAGCCGCTTTGAGGAAAAAGGTCTGCCCTATGAAGAAGCCGAGCTTGAAGCCTTTTATTCGGTACAGAAATAAGAAAGGGGAATAAAAATGGGAAAACCAACAGGATTTTTGGATTACGAGAGAGAAAACAATAAATCGGTAAAACCGCTTGAAAGAATAAAAAAATTCAATGAATTTCATTCCCCAATGCAAAAGGCGGAGCGTGAAAAACAGGGTGCGCGCTGTATGAACTGCGGCGTGCCGTTCTGTCAGTCCGCAATGAAACTCGGCGGAATGGTATCGGGCTGTCCGCTGCATAACCTTATCCCTGAGTGGAACGATGAAATTTATAACGGCAACTGGGAGTACGCTTTAGCGCGGCTTACCAAAACCGCAAGCTTCCCCGAGTTTACGGGCAGGGTATGCCCCGCGCTTTGCGAGGCGGCTTGCTCCTGCGGGCTTTACGGCAGCTCGGTGACCGTTAAGGAAAACGAGCTTGCAATTATTGAAGAGGGCTATAAAAACGGCTGGGTAAAGCCTCACCCGCCCGAGGTAAGAACAGGCAAGCGCGTGGCGGTGGTAGGCTCAGGCCCCTCGGGGCTTGCCTGCGCGCAGCGGCTTAACAGCCGCGGTCACAGCGTTACGGTTTATGAAAAGGATGACCGCATAGGTGGGCTTTTAATGTACGGTATACCGAATATGAAGCTTGAAAAGCAGATTGTTGACCGCCGCGTAAAGCTTATGACCGACGAGGGCATAGAGTTTAAAACGGGCGTAGACGTAGGCAAGGATATATCCGCCGACGAGCTTTTAAAGACCTATGACGCGGTGGTGCTTTGCTGCGGTGCGGGTAATGCGCGCGACCTTAAAGCCGAAAACCGCGATATTAAGGGAATTTACTTTGCGGTCGATTTTCTTAAATCCACCACAAAGGCGCTGCTTGATAATAAGCTTCAATCGGGCTTTATATCCGCTAAGGGTAAGGACGTTGTAATAGTAGGCGGCGGCGATACGGGCAATGACTGCGTAGGCACCTGCATACGCCACGGCTGCAAATCGGTAACCCAGCTTGAAATGATGCCGAAATTACCCGACAGCAGGGCAGTGACTAACCCTTGGCCGCAGTACCCGAGGGTGTGCAAAACCGATTACGGTCAAGAGGAGGCAATAGCCGTTTTCGGGCATGACCCGCGCGTTTACTGCACCACCGTAAAGTCATTTGTGCCGGATGACGGCGGCAATATAAAGGCGGTGGTAACGGTTGAACTTAAACCCGAAAAGGACGAAAAAACCGGCAGAACCGTTATGACGGAAATTCCGGACAGCGAAAAAACGCTTGATTGCTCGCTTTTGCTTATAGCCGCGGGATTTTTGGGTCCTAAGCCCTATATTGCCAAAAGCTTTGGAGCAGAGACCGACGGACGCAGCAATATTGCAACCGCCGCAGACTCTTATAAAACAAGCGTTGATAAGCTTTTCACGGCGGGGGATTGCCGCCGCGGGCAGTCGCTTGTTGTATGGGCGATAGCCGAGGGCAGAGCCGCCGCAAAGGAAATTGACGAATATTTAATGGGATATACAAATTTGGTTTAATAAAAGCAAGACTGTATATCGGCATATAAATAAAACGACATCGAAAGCCGTGAGTTAGGCTTCCGACGTCGTTTTTTATATGTGTATTTTTATCAAAGAGTATTCAAAATATCAAGCACGCATTCAAGCTCCTCGGGCTTGACCTTATCGGGAAAGCTGCCGTTTTCAACGCAATCGGTGAAATAGCGGATCTCGTTGGCGTAGGCGTCGCTTGCGGGAAGACCGATGTTCCCGGTATCAAGCCCGTCTCCGCCCGAAATGGGAGACCAAATTTTGCCGTTCTCCTCATAAATCTTCATTTCGCCGTTTTCCCACGCTATAACCGCGTGCTCAAACTGGAAACGGAAAGCCGCCTTAAACGGATAGGGCGACGCATACCACGAAGCCTCGGTGGTTATGAAAAACCCGTCGTATTGATAAACCGTATTCAGGTAGTCTTGTGTTTCCGTGGTGGATTTAAAAGCGTTTGTTTTGGCGGGCTTGCCGAATGTGTAAACCATGAAATCCAAATCGTGAATGTGAAGGTCAAAGGGTACCAAGCCGCTGCGGTTTTTATCGGTCATCCAGTTATCCCAGCTCCATTTCGGGCGGCAGCCGAGGCGGGTCATAGAGCCCGAAAGCAGATTACCGTAGGTCTTTTCGTCATAAATCTTTTTAACTATTTCATACTCGGGCCAAAAACGCAGAACCTGCGCTATCATAAATTTAACGTTATTCTTTTTTGCCGCGCCGTAAACGCGCGCAACATCCTCTTTTTTAAGCGAAACGGGCTTTTCGCAGAGGACATTAATGCCCCTTTCCATTGCCTTTACCGAGAAATCCGCATGAAGATAGGTGGGAAGGCAGATATCGAGAATATCTATTTCTTCCTTTTCAAGCATTTCATCAAAATCGGTATAACGGCGTTTATCCGTGTATTTTTCCATTTGCTCGGGGCGAATATCGCACAGCGCCACAAGCTCGGTATCCGCCATTGATTCCCACGCCGGAATATGCGCGCCGCTTATTCCGCCAACTCCTACAAGTGCAACCTTTAACATAGTAAAAATCTCCTTTAATTAAATAACGTTTGCAGTTACAATATTATCCCAGCTTTTTGAGCGTTCGTCTTCAAGCACCGGCTCTGAAAGCTCGGGAATAGTATTTGATTTATCCGCGCAATAGCTTAAAATTCTTTCGCGGCAGCTCTCAAGCCGCATTATAAGCCCGCCGAGACGTATATCCTGAACGTCGAAGCCGTGAGGCTTGTTTTCAAAAAACCAGAATTTGCGGAAAGCGGTGTAAAACGCTTTTAGCTTATCTATGGCGGCGGTATAATCGTTTTTGGCTATGTCTTTAAGCGCTTCGGTATCCCCCGCGAGGTATGCCGCGCGGGTTTTAATGCCAAGCTCGGCTTTTACCGACAGAACGTCCGCCAACGCCGCAGCCGAGTCAAACATCGGCTTGTAGTCGTCCGTCGCCTGTACCGCCGAAAGCTTTTTGTAAAGCTCTTTGTAGTAACCGTTAACGCCCTCGGTTACGCGGCTGTCATAAACGCCCATAAACGGGTCGGAGTAAAGCAGATATTTCGAGGCGTTGTAATCAAGCTTTTCGGTAGGATTATCCAGCTTATCAAGCAGCATAAAATCATCGAATTCCATGCCCGTAAGCGCTTTAAGCCGTGCCTTCGCGTCCGACATATTTTCATTGCCCTCCAAAAGCTCCGCCGAATAGCAAAGCGCGGGTAAAACCGCGAAACGCGAGCATTCGCCGCCGTTATCGCCCCACATGGTAAAGAAAATATCCTTTACGCCGCGGTCACGGCAGGCTTTAACGGCGGGCAGGGTGGTATCAAAGCTGAATTGATTGCCCGGCGCGAAGCCTTTCCATGTCCATGCGCCGCCCGCAAACGCGACCGGTCTGCCGAACGCCTTGTTCTTTTCTATCATATTTGAATAGCGGTTATAATCCGTGCTGTAATAATCCCAGTAAACCAAGGTCAGGTTTTCCGGCAGGTTTGCTTTTTTGCGTATTGCTTCAAGGTCCGCCGTGCTGTAATAATCGGAGGAGGAAACGGCGAGCTTACAGAACATATCGCTCCATATCATCGGCTTAAAGCCGTATTTATCAGCCATATCGCATACCTTGTGCAGGTGGCGGTTTATAATTTCAAAACGGTCGTTATCACCGTGCTTATCGCGGTATTTGCCGAGACCCACCATATACGCCTCGTCCATGCCGATATGTATTTTGCGGGTGGTGAAGCACTCGGAAAGCGTGGCAAAAATTTTATCTATAAGCTCATAGGTTCTGTCGTCGTCTGCCAGCAGAATATCCGCCGTGTCGTTTATTGCGCCGTAGCGGTTTACCCATTTGAACATGGCGTTAAGGTGCGCAAGGGTTTGTATGCAGGGTATAAGCTCAACCCCGTTTTCACGGCAAAAAGCGTCTGCCTCTTTAAGCTCGGCTTTTGAAAATCTTCCGCGCTGATGCCCGAAATACGGCTCGCCGTCAACCTCATATGTATCCTCTGTGTAAAGCATTAACGTATCGTAGCCCAGTGCCGATATTACCTTTACAAACCTTTTAAGGGCGGTAAGGTTCATAACCGCGTTTCTTGAACAGTCTACCATAAGTCCTTTCATTTCAGCTCACCGTAAACCCTTTCTATAATATTTCCTAGGTATTTCTTGGCGTGGAGTATATCCTTGTTCTGCTCTTCGCCTTCAATTTCGCGCTCTATTGTAACGTAAGAATCGTAGCCTATTTCATGCAGCCTTTCAAACAGACGGTTGAAATCGACTTTGCCTTCTCCTATGCGGGTCTCTTCGCCGAGGTCGTGACCGTTTGTGGGATATTTTCCGTCCTTTGCATGAATATTACGGACATATTTTCCGAAAACGTCAAGTGCGTCAACCGGGTTTGCTCTGCCGTAAAGAATAACGTTTGCGGTATCGAGATTAACGCCGAGGTTATCCGTTCCCACCTTTTCAAAGCAGCGAAGCATGGTGACGGGGGTTTCCTGACCCGTTTCAAACAAAAGGTACTGACCGTTCTGCTTTAAGTGCTCCGCCACCTGCCTTACCGCAACGCAGAAAGGCGCAAACTGCGGGTCGTTCGGGTTTTCGGGTATAAAGCCCATGTGGGTCACAACATCGGTAACACCGAGCTTTTTTGCAAAGTCGGCGCCGTCACAGAGGTTTTTAATGCGCGCGGCGCGGTATTCGGGCGGAACAAGCCCCAAGGTTATCTGACCGTCGTAAAAATTCCATATGCAGGGTCCCTCCCAGCCGCACCAAAATGCCGAAACGGTAACGCCCTTTTCTTTAATGAGGCGATTCATTATTTCGGCGTTTTCATCCGTCCAAACCTCGGGCTTCCAGGAAATAAGCTGGCAGCTGTCAAAGCCGTTCGCAAGCAGCTCATCAAGCTTTTTTGACATTTCGTTTATATCGTTCAAATGAACGCAGGTTCCGATCTTCATAAAAACTCCTCCTGAAAAATATTGATTTTTCTCTGTCCTTATGGTAACATACATATAGTGTAAATGATAGGATTATTTTGATTTTTTTCAGTATTTTTTTGACTTGGAGGTCGTTGCCTTGAAGCTGAATTATCAAAAGGAGCTGACTCCCGTGCTGTACGGCGACAGCGCGGTAAAAATTCATGACACCTACTCGGTGACTGAGGGGGTGCTTTGCTTTTCGCTGCACTGGCATGAGCGAATGGAGATACTTCTGATAACGGAGGGCGAGCTGGAGCTTTTGCTCGGTGACCAAACGGCGCACGCCTCTGCAGGCTCCGTGGCGGTTTTTATACCCGGGCAGCCCCACCGCGGCATCGCGGGCAGGGGAGGGGTCACCTACCGCACGGTCATGTTTGATATTCAGACCTTTTACAATTCTACCCCCGCCGCGCAAAAGTATTTATTGCCGATAGCCGAGCAGAGAATATCGTTTGCTCCCGTTACATATAATAAGGAGATATTTGAAACCGCAAAATATATTGTAGATGAGCAGCTTTCGCGCTCTGACGCGTCTCCGCTTACGGTGATAGGCGGAATTTACCGCCTTTTGGGGCTGCTTTACAGATATTGTCTTTCGGAAAGGAGCGTGCATGCGCCGTCCGATGAAAAGCTGCGCAATGTTACTGAATATATCGAAAATCATTTCCGCGAGAATATTTCCTCAAAGGAATTGAGCCGCCGCTTCGGCTATGACGAGGCGTACTTTTGCCGTCGGTTTAAATCGGTCACCGGACTCAGTCCCATGATATATATACAGATATTAAGACTTGAATACGCCAGAAGGGCGATAAAAAATGAAAAAGGGATCAAGATCTCGGAAATTTCCTCAAGCTGCGGTTTTTCCGATCCCGGCTATTTTGCCAGATGCTTTAAAAAGCATTACGGAATGACCCCGACGGAATACAGCACACTGCTTCAAATATAAACAGATATAAGGATTGTGTACAATGAGAGCGCATAATACGGTCAATAAGCTTTACAAATTGGGACGGGTACTGTCACAGATTGCGTTTACGCTTGCCGTTATCGGCTTTTTCGCTTGCATTGCGGGATATATAAGCCTGTTGATCGGCAGAGACAGCATAGCCGTAATAGGCAGTATAAAGGTGCACGGAGCTTCGCTTGATACGCTCGGCTTAAATGTTAAAAGCATTGCGGCGGCGCTGTCGGGAGGTCTTGCGGTTTGTGCCGGAGAAGCGGCGGAAGCGGCATTTGCGAAGCGTTACTTCGGAAACGCTTTAAAGGCGGGAACTCCGTTTACTCATGCCGGGGCAAAGGAGCTGATGAGACTCGGCATTTTAACGCTTGCGCTTAAGACGGTCGGCGCAGCTGCGGGAAGCCTTGTAAGGGGGCTTATTTCGGGACGGATGAGGCTTGAAGCCGTTTCGCTTGCGAATATATATTCCGATAATGCCGCGGGCATTACACTCGGCGTTATGTTTATTTTTATTTCACTGCTTTGCCGATACGGCGCCGAGGCAATAGGCGGCGAACGGGACGAATATTAAAGGAAAAGGGCTGTAAAAAACAAACGAAAAACCGAGATTCACTCTGAATTGAGCGAAACTCGGTTTTTTAATTTCAGAAAGTAAAAACGGCATACTGTTCTCGTGTTTTTTATTTGTTTTTTCAACTCAATTATACCACAAAGAGACTGATTTTTAAAGCCCCTATAATTTGTTAAAAAAAAGTCTTGCTTTCGGCGAGGGTGTATGGTATAGTGTAATTGAATAAACGGTCGTTTAATCACGGAGGTTAGAATACAATGCACACCGAACAGCAGCACAACGAAAAAAAGAAGGAAATAATGGAAAAATGCTTTGAATGCTATGCCGAAAACGGGCTTACGGGAACAGGCGTCAGCGCGCTTGCGAAAGCGTGCGGCTGCACAAAGGGAAATCTTTACGCTTACTTTAAAAGTCTGGATGAGCTGATCATCGAATCGACGGCTTACTGTATGGAAAAGGTTGAGGACGATTTTATGGAGATGGCGCCCACCGACCCCAATGATGTTGTTCGTTTTGTGAAGGAGGTTCCGTATTGGACGGCGGAAAAGCACGGCAAAAAATACAGGCTTATGTATCAGATATATACTCATCCGAAATATATTGAACACGGCAAGAAATTTTTTGAGGGCGTAAATGAGCGCTATACGGAATACGCAAAGCTGCTGGAGCCTAAAATCGGCATACCGTATACGGTAATCACGCCGCTGATTTTTATATTTGTCCGCGCCTGTGTGCATTATGCCATGTTTGAGGACGAATATTACCTGAAAACCCAGATGGAGGTCTTAAAGCAAGGCGTCGCCCTGTTTGCAGATAAATACCGCTCGCAATATTTGAACGGAGGTAACGAGATATGAAGAAACGAATTTATTGTATTACTATGGCACTTTGCATCATATTATGCATTGTATTTGCTGCCGGATGCAGTAAAGCGGCAAATAGCAGCGCCGCATTGCCGGAGGTGCGGAACAACGGTACGGCAATCCAGTGGAAATACAGCGACGAAACCGACTGGCGCGACCTTGTGGCGCTTACCGAACTTACCGGTGCTGCCGGAGAAAACGGAAAGAACGGCACAGACGGCAAAGACGGCAAGGACGGAGTCAACGGCGAGAATGGCACCGACGGTAAGAACGGAATAAACGGAAAAGACGGCATTAACGGCGTTGACGGTAAAGACGGTATCAACGGAAAAGATGGCATTAACGCCAAAAACATAGAGGTAAAAAGAACAACAGAATACATACAGTGGCGCTATGAGGGCGACGAGTGGCAAAACCTTGTTTCGATATCCGATATTACAGGCCCCGCCGGACAGAACGGCGCAGACGGGGCAAACGGAAAGACACCGGAGTTCCGCGTGAACGAAAACACATTGCAATGGCGTTATGCCGGTGATGAAATATGGCTGAACCTGTACGACCTTACCGCATTAAAAGGTGCGGATGGCAGAGACGGCGCTGACGGTAAAAACGGCAAGGACGGAACAAACGGGCAAAACGGTTCCGACGGTGAGGACGGAAAAACACCTTTTATCGGCGAGAACGGAAACTGGTGGATCGGCGAAATTGACACCGGTGTAAAAGCCGCAGGCATTGACGGCACAGACGGTGTTGACGGCGAAAAAGGAGACAAAGGAGACAAGGGAGATAAAGGAGACAAGGGAGATAAAGGCGATAAAGGCGATAAAGGCGATAAGGGCGATGCCGGTCAGAACGGCGGGTGTGCGGGGTATTTTCACGCCTCAAACGGCGGCACCGGCGCTTCATTCAATCAGCCGCTTCAGCTGTTTGAAGATTGCAATTCCGGAGGGCTTTTTGTGTGGGATCGAGCCAATAGAACCGTAACGCTGAAAGCCGGACATACATACAGTATTTCATTCAGCGGTTCGGTCTGCATTTCTCACGACATGGGTGGATGGTACTCGGTAGTATTGAAGGGCAAACAAGGCATTCTCAAAGATACATTGATTGAAAGGTATATGAACGATGCAGATAATTCACGAGTGTGGATGCCGTTTGCATTCAACCGCATCTACAGTGCCGGCAGTGATATTGTGCTGCAATATGAATTTATCCAGTTGACCCCCGGCACACAGCTGAACGGTGCTGTCTATAATCTTACAATCATTGCTCTTGACTGAGCTGATATACACGAAAACGGAGGTAACGAAAAATGAAAAAAAGACTGATTGGTATTCTGTTGACCCTGTGTGTGGCGGCGTGTGCCGTTTCACCTGTGATGAGCTACGCCGACCCGGGAGTATCAGCATCCGGCTCGAGTGCATACGGCGCACTGCTCACACCCGACACAACCCCACCTGCCGGATGGGCAGAGGATGAAAGCAACCCGTACGGAACGAAAAAAGGTCAGCCGTTTGCCATCACCCCGTGGCATGAGCCGATAATTTACAGCTACCGCAATGCGGAGAGACAGGCGGCACAGGATCACACCAAGGTATACAGCAAGTGGACCTTCGGGATCAACATTGCCGAATGTACACCGAGTGCCCACAAGGTTTCTGCAGTCGATAATGTTGCCTTTGCTGTCGGAACAGCTTACGATCCGCTCGGCACAGGCAGAAACGATCACGCCATCTTTGTCGGTCTTTGCGATATGAATAATTCCAATAACACGGCGAAGATCTGCTATTGGGTGCAGAATCTTGTGACAAATAAGCGTTCCGATCTCCAGAAAATTGCCGACGCTCCGATGTGGGCGTGCAAGAAACCCGGTTACGGCGAGCTTGAATATCAGGAATTCCGCCACTATTTCAATGTCACGGCGGGCGACTATGACGGAGACGGCAAGATGACCGCCGTTATCACCTATGCCGGCAATGATGATTTATGGGGAATCGCCGGAACGGGAATTGCCGGAGAGCAGGGACTTTCAAGAAAATCGTTTGTTAGGTCCAAGGGCAGCGGCAATGCCTATTTCGACGGCTGGAACACGACTCTGTACGAGCGCGACCAGATCACGAAGTCGCTTGTCTCGGCGGATATCGACCGAGACGGCTGCGATGAGCTTATCGTGTACGCAGGCATTGCCGACCCGGATAAAATCGACGGCAAGGACAAGGAGATTTCCGGCGATTCCTTCCGTAAGGCTGTTTCAAAGCTCTCGGTATATAAAGCCGAAAACGGAAACCTCAAAAGAGTGGATCAGAAGTCTCTTATAACCCTGAACCACGAGGATGAAAAAGCGGACGGCAAACGTTACTACGATCATATTCGTTACGGAAACCTCGCCGCGGGAGACATCAACGGCGACGGCTGGCAGGAAATCATAGTTGCCGGATATTTCCGTGAGGTCAGGGAAGAAAAGCAGAAGGGCTTTATCTGGGACAAGAAAACCGACGACGAAAACATGGGCTTTGCCGTTTATTACGGTCAGAACAAGTCAATAACGAATGTACAGAAAACCACCATGAGCGGTTATACCGCAAACGGAACAACGGATCTGGGCGTGAAGCCTAAGCCCGCTATGACAAGCGTTGCGATCAACGGCAGAGGTACGCCGGAGCAGGTATGGATCGCAGGCGGACTGTATGAGGTGCAGCAGAACGGCGCACTTAATCTTCTGCGTGACACCGCGCGTGAAAAGAATTCAAGCGCGAGATGGTGGTGGTACCAGGATGTCATTGCCGGCAATTTTGACCACAACAAGGAGGGCCGTGAGCAGGTGATCGCGCTTGCCGCCGAAAGGCAAAAGGGAAGCGGTTCGGGGCGCAAATTCGACCTGTTCACCGATGTTTTCTACGGCGAGAATTTCGGAAGCGGCACGCTGTCAGTTGCCGGTAAGTATACGGTGACAGCCGAGAAGGACGAATTTTCCAAGCTGTGCCACGACGCCGACCTTGCATGGGATATGCCGTATAACTGCATACTGCTTGCGGCGGATGTGAACAAAGACGGTCTGTTTGCCCGGTATGAGGGCAAGGGCTACGGATATTCAGACGCGCAGGTGCAGGCGGTGCTTCAGGCGGCTCCGTATTTCTCGGAGCTCGGCGACTATGACCTCGATTTTTCCGACGGCTCGACCACATATACCTTCTCCTCGGGCTATTCGGACACGAAATCCTCGTCGCACAACACCTCCTTCGGCGCGTCCATCGTCGTGCAGGGAGATCTGAAGGTGTGGAGATACGAGGCGACCCTCGGATATACCATGGATTTTACAAAGAGCACCGAGGATACCCTTTCAAAGGAATACAGCGCCTCCTTTAATGCCGGCGGCAACGATTCCGTAGTGCTGTACCGCGTGCCGGCGACAACCTATTATTACTCACTTTATGACCCGCAAAAGGGCGATTTTGACTTGAGCGAGAGAAACACCATTGCATTAATGATTCCGGGTCAGCCGGTTTACACCATGCTCGACCGGGAGTATTACGATGAGTTTGCGGTACTGTATAACGAAACCTACAAGAAAGACATTGCAGCAGGAAAGGCAAAGGCTCTGCCGATACTGAACAGCTATGTTTTGCCGGAGAATGCCGAGGGCGACCCGTTCGCCTATTGGTCGGATCCCGGCTCAACCGACCGTTCGGTTACGCAATTTGAGTCGCTCAGTAAGCAGAAATATGAGCTTGGCTTCGGCGCAAGCAGTATCACAAACGACTGGACGACCACATCCGAGCACGCCGAGGGCGTTGAGATGGCGCACGGTTTTTCCGCTTCCATGAAAAACACATGGGGCGTAGACGCATTCAATATGGGCTTTGTAATCGATTTGAGTTACAGTAAAGCAACAGGTACGGTCTACACCACGACCGAAAGCAGCGGCGCCAGCGGTACGGTAAACAATATCGACCGCCGTTCGCTCCTTGCCTCCTACGGAATCGGCTACGATGTTTCGAGCCAATACGGCTTTACCTGGGATTTCGGTATGCGCACATGGACGGCAGGCGATCAGAAAATTCCCGTGTTCGGTTATGTGCTGACCAATCTTCGCGCCGCACCGCCCATACCGACACTTACAGGCGTATCCGTAACGGACAATCAAAGCGCAAAAATCACATGGAAGGCGCCCTCGGCAGATCTCAGACGCCCCTATGCCGGGTATCATATCTGGATGCGTATGGATGACGGAGAGTTTGAGCGCGTGACCGAAGCTCCGCTTTCTGCGGAAGAGCTTTCTTATACATACACCTCACTGCAGGCGGATACCACCTATACCTTTGCGGTCTCTGCAGTGTCAAATAACGGAACGGTATCAGCACTGTCCAATACCAAAACCTTCTCAACCTTTGCGGGAGCGGACGGCAGAGAAATCGAATTCCGCAGTAACGGCAGCAGTATCCAGTGGCGATATGCGGGTGAAAGTGACGACGCTTACCGCGATCTTGTCTCACTTGCCGAGCTGACGGGAAATGATGGCGCAGACGGAAAACAAATTGAACTGCGGGTATATAACGGATTCGTACAGTGGAAGTACAGCGATGATTCCGTCTGGAATAATTTGATTGCCTTGTCGGAGCTGAAGGGCGAAAAAGGCGACAAGGGCGACAAGGGAGATAAGGGAGATAAAGGCGACCCCGGACAGGACGGAAAAGACGGCATAACACCTCGGCTTAAAATCGGGGATGATAACCTCTGGTATGTCTCCTATGACGGCGGACAGACATGGGTATCCCTCGGTGTGAAAGCCACCGGAGAGAAGGGCGATACCGGTAAAGACGGACAACAAGGCGAAAAGGGCGATAAAGGCGATAAGGGTGACCCCGGAGATGCCGGCACACCGGGACAGAACGGCAAGAACGGAACAAACGGTGTTAACGGTGCAAGCGGCGCTGACGGTAAAAACGGAAAAGACGGTAAGGATGGAATCGGAATCGCCAAGGCGGAGATCAATGCGTACGGCGAGCTTGTTATCACCTATACCGACGGAAAGACGGTCAATCTCGGCAAGGTCGTCGGCGCGGACGGTAAGGACGGTCTGACCCCCTTTATCGGCGAAAACGGCAACTGGTGGATCGGCGAGAAGGACACCGGTGTGAAAGCGGCGGCGGATGCAGCAGTCCCCGCAGGCTCCGGAAACATATCCGCATCCTCTCCTGCTTTGATTGTTATCGGTTCTGTTGCGGGGCTTGCGCTGCTTGGTAACCTCGGCTTGATTTTGTACATTGTACTGAAAAAGAAAAAGAGTCTTGTTTAAGGCTCCAAAACGGAGGCAGCAAGAAATGAAAAAACGAATACTCGGTATCCTGCTAACACTTTGTATGGTGCTATGCCTTGTGCCGACGGCAGTGCTGGCGGCGGATGAGGTCTCTGCGAAGGTCAACGGAATTGCCGTGCCCGCGGCGGGCGGAAGCATCACGGGTGAGGGCATTTCAGGCAGCGTTGTTTTTGACGCGTCCGCCAAAACGCTGACGCTCGAAAACACCACAATCAGCGTGATGACCGAAGCAAGAGCCATAGATATTCGCAGCGGCATTGACACGCTGATCCTTAAAGGAAAAAACGAGATCAAATGGGCGGACGAAAGCGATAAGAAGACGAACATTTATGCGATCTCCGCCTCAAGCAGTTCCTTTCTCATCAAGGGGAACAGCCGTGAGGACAGCCTGACGGTCACGCTTCCCGGAACGACGGGCGGGTATAAGTACGCTTATGCCATTTCAATGGGAAAATGTGAAATCCGTAACTGCTCGGTAGATATCACGGTGATCGGAGGCATGCAAAATTTCGGCGACAGCGTTGCGATCCGTGTGTCCGACTTAAAGGTAAAAAACGCGGCGCTGGATCTTATCGTCGGCAAAGACCGACAAGGAAATGTGCAGAAAGCGATGCAGGGCGGGTGTGTTTATGCCACCGGTAGAATCTCGATCGAAAACTGAAAGCAGTCTGGTAGAGCTTGAGTCCAAGGATATCGTGATGCGCGGTCCCACCTTCGGAACCATAAGCGGCTTTACGAAAATCACCGCCACCGACAAGAACAGCAAGGACACCACATATAAGCCCGGCGACGATCTCAGCACACTCAGCACCGATTCACGCAAGGTCGTGATCGAAAGTCAGATCCACTCTCACTGCGTCTGCGGCGGAGAAAATGCGGCGGAGGGGCATACGGTGCATTATCCGCTCATGTGGACACCTTGGACAAAGACGGATTCTCTCCCGATCGCGGCAGGAAACTACTATCTGACGGGCAATGTGATCCTGAAATATAACTCCGATTATTCTATGCCCGACGGGGTGCAAATCTGCCTGAACGGATACACCATCCGCAGCGCGGGCGGAACGAACAAACCGACACTTTATGCAAACGGCGGCACGCTGACAGTCACCGACTGCAGCACACGGGGAGCCGTCAGGGATATCAAGATGTCGTCCGGCGAGCTGCTTATGTACGGCGGCAGATTTGTCTGGGAGCTTATCATCGGAGAAACCGGCGCCCTTACCGCGGCGGACAGAGTCGGTATCGGCGCCGAGGTGACGAATAAAGGCGTCATTTTCGGCGGCATATTTGACGGCACTGTGATCAATGACGGCGGAACCATAGAAGGCGGAACCTTTAACGGCAGGGTCAATCTGAAAAGCGGCGATGTGATCGGCGGCATCTATTACGGAAGGGTGACATACGGCGGAGCGGTTATCCATGACAGCGCATGCCGTTATCTGACCTTCGACACCGACGGCGGCAGCGCGATGGATGCGCAGAGAATTTTGCGCGGACAGAAGGCGACGCTTCCGACCGAAAGCCCCGTCAAAACAGGATATATTTTCAGCGGCTGGACAGGGTTTGATTATACGAAGCCGATGCTTGAGAATGCCAAGGCAACGGCAGCATGGACGGTGTGCGACCATTCAGGCAACACCACGCAGCTCTCCTGCACGGAGCCAGTTGCCTGCTCGGTCTGCGGCGGCACGATTGCGGCTTTGGGTCACGATTTCTCCGCATCCGTATGGCATCATGACGGGGACACCCATTGGAAGAAATGCTCCCGCTGTGAGGCAAGGAACGAGGAGAATCCTCATGTTTGGGACAGCGGCAATGTGACCGTACCGTCTACCTGCCTGACGGAGGGCAACAGAGTATTTACCTGCGACGAATGCGGCGCGACAAAAAACGAGCCGATTCAGGCGAGCGGTCACAGCTGGGATCAGGCATGGCAGCACAATGCGACGCATCATTGGCATGAGTGCCTGAATGCCAACTGCGATGTGAAGAATAACGATTCCGCAAAGGACGGATACGGTGCGCACACCGGCGGTACGGCTGCCTGCACCGCTCGGGCGCTCTGCGGCTTATGCGGTCAGTCCTACGGAGAAAAGGATCCAGCCAACCATGTGGGCGGCACGCAGGAGTGGACAATAAGAACCGCTTACATTCATGAGCAAAAATGGAGCTGCTGCGGCGCCGTTATCGTGGCGAGCGAACCCCATGAGTGGTCGAACGGCGTGTGCAGCGAGTGCGGATATGCGTGCCTGCACGACGATACGGACAAAAACCATATCTGCGATATTTGCGAGAAGATTATCTCCAATCACGAAGACGCGGACAAAGATCATGTTTGCGACTATTGCGAAAAGATAATCTCTAACCACGAGGACGCAGACAAAAACCATATCTGTGATTTCTGCGAAAAGATAATCTCTAACCATGAGGATGCGGACAAAAACCATATTTGTGATTTCTGCGGAAAGACAATCTCCAACCACGAAGACGCAGACAAAAACCACATCTGCGACTACTGCGGAAAGATAATTTCCAATCACGCAGACACGAACAATAACCATGTCTGCAACTATTGCGGAAAGATAATCTCCAATCATGCCGGCGGCACAGCGACCTGCACCGAAATGGCAGTATGCGAAGTTTGCGGCAAGGCTTACGGAGAGCTTGACCCGAAGAACCACACCGACTTAAAGTATATCCCCGCAAAGGCGGCGACCGATGACAGCGAGGGCAATATCGAGTATTGGCACTGCAGTGGCTGCAATAAGTATTACAGTGACAAGGACGGCACCAAGGAAATCGCCAAAGCCGACACCGTAACGGCGAAGCTTCCGAAGAATGAAAATCGACCGCAGACAGGGGACAGCAGCAATCTTATATTATGGATTGCATTGCTCTTTGTCAGCGTAGGAGCCTTGGGCGGCGTGATCGCTTACAAAAAGCGAAAAAAGAAATAATTTTCGGAATCAAAAGACAAAGGAAAAGCGCCGCAGCTTGAGCGGCGCTTTTTTGTACATATAGATTATGAAGAAAGCAACAAATTTATTTTTTTTCCGCCTGTGCCATGGCGGCGATGTCCCCGACTCCGTTTAAAACAATGCTCGGGCGGTAGGCATAGGTCTTAAGTGTATCGCGGGTGGAAACGCCCGAAAGTACCAAAACCGTGGACATACCGCTTTCCATACCGGAGATTATGTCGGTATCCATGCGGTCGCCGACCATTACCGCTTCGGCGGAGTGGCAGTTAAGCAGACGAAGACCCGTGCGCATCATAAGCGGGTTTGGCTTTCCGCAGAAATATGCCTGCTTGCCGGTCGCCATTTCAATAGGGGCGATAAGCGCACGGCAGGCGGGGGCAATGCCGTCCTCAATGGGGCCGGATACATCGGAATTTGCTCCGATAAGCTTGGCGCCCGCCATAACAAGGTTGGTGGCTTTTGTCAGAGTGTCAAGCGAATATGAGCGACCCTCGCCGACCACAACATAATCGGGATTAACATCATTCATGGTGATTCCCGCGTTATAAAGGGCGTTGAGCAGTCCGGCCTCGCCGATTGCGAAAACAGAGCAGCCGGGCGCCTGCTCCTTCAAAAATGCCGCCGTTGCCAAAGCGCTTGTATAAAAATGCTCCTCAGGTACATCGAGCCCCATTCGCTTAAGCTTTTGATTAAGCTCACGGGGCGTATAGCCGCTGTTGTTTGTCAGAAACAGATACTCTTTATTCTCATCATGCAGCCACTTAATGAATTCCGCCACTCCCGGCAGGATTCGGTTGCCGTGATAGATTACACCGTCCATATCGCAAATAAAGCCTTTTTTCTTGTTAAAATCAATTTTACCGGCTGTAATATTCATAATTCTTATTCCTCTCCCCGAATTTAATAAATTCATTATATCATCATAGAGTTGAAATTTCCATCAAAAAATGCAAATTTTATGTTAATTCGAGGTTAAATCCCGCTTTTTGTATTCGGCAGCAGCCTGCTAATATTCTTACAGATAAAAAAGCCCTTTGAGAAAGGGATTTCTCCTCTCTCAAAGGGCACGTTGGCAAACTGGAATTTCTATTTGTGTTGCCATGTCATTACATAATCTTTTTCTCCGGTA
>ERZ827498.437-NODE-437-length-55807-cov-3.513614_pt1 | contig 55807 bp, 87 predicted proteins | sample MGYA00519865_ERZ827498 | MGnify/ENA primary metagenome ERZ827498 (study PRJEB31778, sample SAMEA3449328) | human gut metagenome | biome: human gut; feature: human-associated habitat; material: faeces | place: United Kingdom | collected 2010/2012 ...
AAAACGGACACAGGAAACCCGTTTGGAGATTATTTTTTGCGTTATTGTGATAATTGCGGTCAAATGATAGATTGGAGTGATGAAATTTGAATTATCAAAGTATTAGGCAGGCAAAAGCGATTGAACAGAACAATAAAAAACGTTTATTAGAAGTCAATCCAAAGCTTGACGAGGAGAGCGGCATATACTTTTTGACACGAATTGATGAAAACGGATTCAAGTATGCCTATATCGGGCAGGCTGTACATATTCTGACAAGGCTTGCACAGCACCTTGTCGGATACCAACATATTGACCTTTCACTCAAAAAGCACAAATTGTACTCAAAAAGCAATCCTTGTGGCTGGAAGATAGGATTTCTGCATTTTCCTAAGTCGGAACTGGATAAGCAGGAACAGCATTATATCAAAGCATATGCCGATTATGGTTATCAGTTGCGAAATAAAACAAGCGGTTCGCAGGGAGAGGGAAAAGCACAGATTGATGATTACAAGCCGTCTAAAGGCTACCATGACGGCATACAGCAGGGTAAAAAGGTGTTAGCAAGGGAATTATCCTCTATCGCAAAAAAGCACCTTATAATCCGCTTAAAGCCCGAAAAAGAGCATAACAAGGTGTCACAGAAGCAGTATGAGAAATTTATGGATTTGCTGAAAGCGGGTGAAAGTGATGAGCAGTAAGTTACACAAAATACCGCATTTTAATTCTTACGATGATATAAGAGTTGAAATGCAAAACGATTTACAGTACAGGCTTGCGAATAGAACGGATGAAACATCTCTTGGTAGGCCTTTATATTATCGAATAAATGTACAGTTGATATTAACACAGGAATGTCCTTATAACTGTCCATTCTGTTTAGAGAGGAAGAACCCTATGCAGGGCGAAAATGATTTTAAGGCACAGATTGAAGCATTAAAAATGGTGTTGTCAGAACATCCGAACGCAAGATTTTCAATCACAGGCGGTGAGCCGGGGTTATATCCTAGCCATGTATCAGAAATTATTGATACATACAGAAAACATAGTAATAATGTGTTTTGCTCAATCAATACAACTGGATATTCAAAGGAGCTTAACGGATTAGCACATATCAACTTATCATATAACGATTATGTGCATAAAAGCCCTATTGATTTCCCTAATTGTACAGTCCAAACAGTAGTTGAAAATCCAACGATTGAATATATTAAGGAATTTATGCAGATGGAAGCTGATAATTTTTCATTCAGATTTTTAAGTGGTCTTGAAAAGAAAGATTATCCTGTAAAAATATGGAATGATTTACAGAATGATGATGATATTGATATTCATACCTTTAGAATTGGTGATTTCTTTGTATATGCAACATTTGACTATATGGGAAAACATGCAAGATTGACATTATGAGATATGTGGCAGCAGAGAAACAATGATTATAAAGATGGATACTCAAATATTATTATTCATCCTGATGGAACTATTGGAACTAATTGGAGATAAGAAAGTAGGTGATTCAGTTGAAAGATAACCAGTGCAGAGCTTACAAACACACATACAAATGCCCGAAAGACAAGTGTGACGGCTGTCATCGGCGCATGAGCAGATTCTACTTGATACAGGAAATTGTAGAAATTTTGATGAAATCAGACACACCAGTAGGAGCTAAAACATGGACAGACAAATGACTTTATTTGACTTTATGAGAGAGCCAGTTTCCATAACGAAGCCTATTCGATTAATAGAGCTTTTTGCTGGTTATGGTAGTCAAGCTATGGCGCTAAAGAGAATAGGTGCTAAATTTGAGCATTACAGAGTTGTGGAGTTTAATAAGTATGCTATAGCAAGCTATAACGCAGTGCACGGCACAGATTTTCCTACAATGGATATAACTAAGGTTCATGCAGAAGATTTGAATATCTGCGACACAAATGCATTCACTTACTTACTTACTTACTCATTTCCTTGTACGGATTTATCAGTTGCTGGGAAACAAGCCGGAATGTCTAAGGGCAGCGGCACAAGAAGCGGTCTGTTGTGGGAAGTTGAGAGAATACTAACAGAAATCAGAGATAGCAACGGAGAATTGCCACAGATTTTATTCATGGAGAATGTGCCACAAGTACATAGTCAGGATAATATGCCTGATTTTAGAAAGTGGATAGATTTCCTTGAAAGCCTTGGCTACACAAATTACTATCAAGATTTAAACGCTAAAAATTATGGGGTAGCACAAAATCGTGAAAGGTGTTTTATGTTTTCATTCCTGGGTGAGTACAATTACCATTTCCCACAGCCTATACCACTCAAAAAGAAGTTGAAAGACTATCTTGAGGATAATGTAGATGAAAAGTATTACATCAACAATGAAAAGGCTGGCAAACTGATAAAACAGCTTATTGACAACGGCACATTACCAAGTACAATCCCTAAGAGCAGAACAGAGCAGAACAGAGCAGACTTGTGTTGACGGAACAATCAATAAGCCACAACAGAGAGAAGTTGCGAACTGCATACCAGCAAGGTACGATAACGGAATTTCAAAATGCAGAAAAGCTGGAAACCTCGTTGTCGAGAATGAATGCAATGCTTAATTATAATCATGTAAATAAAATTGGTAATGATGTAGCCAAAACATTGTGTGCTAGAGATTATAAAGGCTTTGGGACAGGCTTTGATACAATGAATGGAGTAATTGAATGGAAGTATTAGGAAGCATATATACAGAAGTTTCAGACAGATTTCAAAAAGGCATTATCGTGGGCATTTCCCGATGTGTAAAGGCTGAAAAACACGATTTAGGAGTAATTATGGCAGATGTAAATGTAATAGGTTCTCTTGAAACAAAATTTGAGAGCACCAACAGAATTTATGATGTGTGGGGGGGGTGTAATCCAACGTTGAGTACAATGCAAGGCGGCAATCAAGAGCCGAAAATTCTTGAGTCAAAGCAGTTGGGATTTATGGATAATGGCACAGGCAAGCACCAATCGAACACAGTATATGACGAAAACGCACTTTGCCCTAACATTACAACAGTTGAGGGTGGCGGTACACAACAAATTAAAGTATGCGAAAGTCAGATAGTTGCTATGCGTGGCAGAAATCCTGATAATACGTCAGATAGAACTGTCGGAAGTCCAACCGAGCAGAGATTAGAAGTGAATATACAAGGCACAAGTAATTGCTTAACGAGTGTGCAGAAAGACAATTTATTGCTTGAAAAACCTCAATATCGTATCAGAAAGCTAACACCTAGAGAGTGCGGACGGCTGATGGGTGTATCTGATGAAGATATTGACAAAATGGCAGCAGTAAATAGTAATACGCAGTTGTATAAGCAGTTTGGTAACAGCATTGTTGTTGATATCATGTGTGCCATGTTTGAAAATTTGAATATCAATCAAGGTGGTACAGTATGAAAGACGAAGCAAAACACGAAATACAAATCTTACTTGACCTGTTAAAATCCAGCCTTACACGGAACGGTGTAAGCATGGCAACTGACAGAGAGGGAAATTTGATGTTTTTTGATACCGCAGAATATAACCGAAGTGGCGGCAAGACATTTGACGGATTTAGAATTAATATTAATGATTTAGTAAAGTAACAAAGCAACGGAACTTGAATAACAGATAAGGGGCGATAATATGGCAATATATCGAAATGTCCAATTGGCATTTTGGACGGACAGCAAAGTTGAAGATGATTTTACACCGGAAGACAAGTATTTTTACATGTACCTTTTAACTAATCCGCAGACGAATATCTGCGGGTGCTACGAAGTGAATTTTTCGCAAATGGCAAGACATACAGGCTATAGCAAAGACACTATCGTAAGGCTTCTTGAACGGTTCGACAAAGTACACAATGTTATAAAATACGATTCAAATACGAAAGAAATACTGATACTGCGTTGGCACAAATATAACTGGAATAAATCAGAGAAAGTTCTTGCAGGAGTATCGGGTGCGGCAAAACGTATTAAATCTGAAAAATTCAGAAAATACGTTAATGATATTGTTGATTCAATTAGAAATGGCGCACCATTATCAGACCACAACATCGAAGAAACATCTGATACCAATTTGCCCGACAATGCAAATGAAAAAGAAGACAATGTGGTGTATATGAATGTTATCGACTATTTAAACAAAAGATGTAATACTAAATACCGATACAATGCGCAGGCAACAAAACGGCATATACACGCAAGGATAGAAGACGGGTATAAAGAATCTGATTTTTACGAGGTAATAGACAAAAAGGCGGCCGAATGGTTGGGTACGGATATGGAAAAATATTTGCGACCGGAAACCTTGTTCGGAACAAAATTTGAAAATTATTTGAACCAAAATATAGTACCTAATAAAAATTTTAGCAAGGGTACTATTGATTGGGACAATGTGTAAAGGCAGGTGGCAATGATTGACAAGAGAAGAAACAGTTAAAATAATTCGAATTATGTGCGACAGCTATCCGAATTATAAGCCGAACAATATTTCGGAAACGGTTGACGTGTGGTGCATGATGCTAGAGGATTACAACTACAATCAAATTTCGGTTGCGTTAAAAGCTTACGTAACATCGGATACAAGCGGATTTGCGCCGAGTATAGGAGAGCTGATAGCAAAAATACAAATGATTTCACAGCCGCAGGAATTGAATGAAATGGAAGCATGGAGTTTAGTGAGTAAAGCATTGCGGAATGGTACATATGGTGCAGTTGAGGAGTTTTCAAGGCTTCCGCCGACCGTTCAAGAAGCTGTTGGGAATCCCGACAATCTAAGAAATTGGGCAACGTCCGATTACAAAGCGATTGAAACCGTAATACAGTCCAATTTTATCAAAACTTACAGAAGCGTTACAAGCCGGACAGAAGAAATTAAAAGAGTGCCGGCAGAAATTCAGAAACTTATCGAAAAAGTAAATCAAAATTCACTAAAGGCTCAAATCGAGCAAAAATACCAAAATAATACAAAACTTCTTTCGGACAAGAATAAGCCGCCTATGAGCGATACAGAAGACGTAGAAGCATATTCAGAACCACCGAAAGAATTTGAAGCTTTAAAGGATAGTTTGAGGAAATAAAAAATGGCATTAACGCAAAAAGAAATTAGTCACAATTGTTACATAAGACGCAAAGAAAATGGATTGTGTCCACGTTGTGGAAAGCCGCTTGACAGAACTGGTTACTACTGTTCGGATTGTTTAAAGAAAAATAACGAACGTGAAAAAGAATTTCGTGAGTGGTGCAAAGAATACAAAATTTGTCCGCAATGCAAAAAAAACAAACTTTTTGGTGATGAGCATATTTGCCCGGAATGTTTGGCAAGAAAAGCTATGTACCGCGCAAACAATCCCATATCCGATGAAAAACAAAAACAATACAATGAGAGATTCAAAAAACAGCAGCGGGCGCTGTACCAACAGCGAAAAGAACAAGGTATTTGCACTCGGTGCGGTAAACGCCCGGCAGCAAAACCTAAAGCCAAATGTGCAATATGCTTAAAAAAGAACGCTCAAGTGCATAGAAAGCAATATTACGACAAAATAGATATAAAAGAGTATCGCAAAGCTAATAATCTATGCTACCACTGCGGAAATCCTATAGACCGTGAAACGGGGCAGTTGTGTCAATCGTGTTGGGATAAATGCCGTGAAAATGGATTAAAAAGCCCACATGATAATACATACTGGCGGCAGGACAATAACATAGTTTTTAAATGGAATCGAGGTACTAAAAATGAACATAAATAGCGCAACTGACAAAGGCTGTGATAAATGCAAGCATAAGTTTTATTTAGGCACAAATAAGCAGGGAACGGCAATTTACGGTTGTAAAAACCGTACTGGTAAATGCCCGGAGCGCAAAAACAAATAATTGAAAGGAAACGGCTTATGAATTTTTCGGAATTAACTAAGCCGGAACTTGAAAAAATTATCGAAAATGCCAACTTTACAGAAGAGGAAATGCAAATATTTAAAATGTTAGCTTGCGGCAAGAGCTTGGAACAGATAAGTCAAAAAATATTATTATCAAAAGCCACGGTTTCTCGCCGCATAGTTGACATAAAAAACAAAATAGAAAGGACTGATAACATGAATAAAACAATCCCGATTTGGGAGAAAGCATTGTTGACGGTTGAAGAAACGGCAGAATATAGCAACATTGGGCTTAATAAAATTAGAGAATTACTGAATCAACCCGGCTGTACGTTTGCCTTTTTTGTAGGCAAAGGGAAATGCCTTGTTAAACGTAGGGAATTTGAAAAATTTATTGATAAAACAAGAGAAATATAATCATACGTTGAAATATGAGCCGTGATGTAGTAATATGTGATTGTTATGTCACGGCTTCTTTTTTGAAAGGAGCTATATACATGGGAAAAGATTTAAAAGGCAAAGAATTGGGAGCAGGAATTACTCAGCGTAAAAATGGAGCATATCAAGGTCGGTACAAAGATAGATTCGGAAATGTAAAGACGATTTACAATCGCAAGTTATCTGATTTACGCAAAGAACTTGCTATTGCAATTGCTGACAACGAAAATCTATTCAGTATCCGTAATGAAATTACTCTTGATGAGTGGTTTAAAAAATGGGTAGAATTATATAAAAAGAAAAGTGTACGCCCCAACACGCTTAGGGAATACACTCACATTTACAATAAAAATATATCACCTTTTTTGGGAAATGGCAAGATAAATTCGTTTGTCAAGTCGGATATACAGCAACTTATTGATACTGCCAGTGACAACGGATATAAATATGAACGTCAAAACAAAATCAAAGTCATTTTGTCTGATATGTTTGGCAGGGCAATGGAAGATGAGTTGATGATAAGGAATCCAGCAAAGGGCGTTAAGTTAAGAGCAAATAAAGAGATTAATGCAAAAGCATTAACACTTCAACAGCAAGATATGTTTTTTGAAGTTTGTGCCGGCACTTTTTATGACAATTTATACAACGTTGCCGTCAATACCGGATTGCGACCGGGAGAGTTATTCGCACTCACAAAGGAAGATATTGATTTTGAAAATGGGTACATAAATGTTAATAAAACATTGGTGTATCAAAAATATCTTGACGATGAGTGCAAAACATTTCATATCGAACCGCCAAAAACGAAACAGAGTTATAGAAAAGTTCCTATAAATCGCAAATGCCGCAAATATCTTGAAAAGCAATTTGCATTAAAAGATGTTGTCAGTAAGAAACGGCCTAAACAGCAGAATGATTTTTTATTTGTTACTAAATTTAATACACCGATAAATTCTCAAATTTATTCTGCTTCAATTAAAAGAATTGTTGAGCAGATTAATCTTACAAGAGAATTTGCAGATGAATTTCCGGTTTTTAGTGGGCATACATTCCGACATACATTTGCCACACGATGTTTTGAAGTTGGAATACAGCCGAAAGTTGTTCAATCATATTTAGGCCATGCAACACTTAAAATGACAATGGATTTATATACGCACGTAACAGAAGAAAAATCTGCAAACGACATTGAACGTATCGTTGAAAATGATAGGAATAATGTAATAGATTTTGGATTGAAAGTATGTTAGTGTGTAAATAGTGTGTAACTTACACACCAATTTCAAAAAGAAATCCAGTAACTGAGCGGCTTCGCGGGTAATTTTATGTTGAAACTGGTAGAACTATTACGTATACCAAAGCACACCGTATGAGTGGCACTAAACCGCATGGCTGAGCCACAAACCCGCATTTTAAGCGGATTTAAATAAATTACAAAATTTCACGAAATTTCACGAAATTTCACAGCAAAAGTGTGTAAATAGTGTGTACGATATAACTTACACACATACAACCGAATAAATAGCCGTGGCATGACTTGAATATGAGAAGAACATGATAACGTTCTTCTCTTTTTTTATGCCAAAATGTAATTGTAAGGAGGAAGCGCTTATGTTTTCAGACGAAGTTTTAGAGAAGATTTTTGCAAGAAAAGAATTACAAAGCTTACCTCTGCAAGTTCAGTCAAGCATAATCCATGCGATTGAAAATGTTTTAGAGGAGGACAGCAAAAATGCAGATAAACAATCCGTATCAGCAACCGGCAATGAATTATAATCCGGGATATGCCGCATATCAGTACAATCCTATGGCAAATATGCAGAGATACCAACAGCCGGATACGCAAATTCAACAGCAGATTCCACAATTTCAGCAACAACAGCAGGTAATCGGCATAAACGGCAAGATTGTAGCGGCAGTTGAAAATATTACCGCAAATGATGTGCCTATGGACGGTTCAGTTGCCTTTTTCCCAAAGCAGGATTTGTCGGAAATCTACGTAAAAGGTTGGAACGCAGACGGAACAATCAGAACGATTGTGTATAAGCCTTATACAAAGCCTTCAAACAATACAGCGGCAAATTCTATGGGCGGCACAGAAAAATCAAAATTTGACCTATCAGAGGAAAGCACAGAGGTATTAATGAACAGGTTTGATAGTTTGGAAAATAGATTAAGTGAAATCGAGCAGTTTATGACGACTAAAACATCGGCAAAAAGCACGGCTAAATCAAAAAATAGCCCAAAGCAGGACGGCGGGGGTGAAGATGAATGAATCCAGTTGAGCTTATTCGATTAATAAAAAGTGGCAATCCGCAACAGGTCCTTTCGCAAATGATGAATAGCAATCCTCAAATATCAAACAATCCTATGGCTAAAAATGCCATTCAGATGTACAAAAATGGGGACACGCAGGGACTAAAAACGCTGGCAGAAAATCTTTGCCGCGAACAGGGAATTACAACCGATGAAGCAAAACAGCGAGTTTTAAGTATTTTTAATCGTTAGTACATTTTGGGTTGTGCGCACATAATAACCGGTTATCCCATTTGTAAATATATTTCAATGGAGGTAAACAAAATGTTTAACACAGGTGCAATGCCTAGTCTTGCTGATATTGCGGCAGTAACGGGCAATAAAAATGACGGTGGCTGGGGCGACGGCAACGGCTGGGGGGGTCTTATTATTCTTTTTGCCATTTTTGGCGGCTGGGGCAACGGCGGCTGGGGTGGTAATGGTGCAAATGGCGGTGCAACACCTTATGCCACAAGCGCTTTAACGCAGGCAGATTTACAGAGAGGATTTGATACACAGTCAATCGTGTCAAAGCTTGACGGAATCTCAAACGGACTTTGTGACGGATTCTATACACAGAATACCGCGCTTATGAGCGGATTCCACGGTGTCGATAACGCTATCTGCAACTTAGGCTATCAGACACAGCAGGGATTTAACACAACAAACGTTGCGTTAATGCAGGGACAGAATGCTTTGCAGTCACAGCTTGCTAATTGTTGCTGTGAAACGAGAGAAGCCATTCAGGGTGTAAATTACAACATGGCACAGAATACTTGTGCATTACAGAATACAATGAATAGTAATACACGAGATATTATCGACAGCCAAAATGCAGGAACAAGAGCCATTCTTGATTATCTCTGCAATGAGAAAATTTCCAGCTTACAGGCAGAAAACAACGATTTACGCAGAGCGGCTTCACAGGATAGACAGAGTGCATTACTTACTACTGCAATGGCTTCGCAGACACAGCAGATTATTAATGCAGTCAATCCGGCGCCGATTCCGGCATATCAGGTGCCGAACCCTAATGTATATTACGGTTGTGGTTGCAATAGCGGTTGCGGCTGCTAATTTACTAAATAATCAAGTATCTTAATCAAATTGAGTTTTTTCGAGTTTCACTCGGAATAAAACTCAAAAGGTTATGTCTGCTAATGCAGTATTACAATGTTCCCGACACCAATGTCGGGAAGACAGGGCAGACTTCAAGAAAGTTTGCCCTTTATTTTGTGAAAGAGAGGTATTATTTTATGGCAGAATTTACAGGAATTGCACTTCAAACTGTTGCGCAGGGAGAAGATGTTGCATTTACAGAAACACCGGTTGCTGGTTCAAATTGCATTACGCACAGACAGGGAAGCGGTATTGTTAAATTGAGAGGACTTACAAACCAGTGCCGGGCAAGATTTTTAGTATCTTATTCCGGGAATATTCAAATCCCGACAGGTGGAACGGTTGAAGCTATTTCTCTTGCTATTGCGATTGACGGTGAGCCGCTGCAGTCAACTCGTATGATTGTTACACCGGCGGCAGTAGAGAACTTCTTTAATGTTTCAGCACAGGCATATGTAGACGTTCCACGCGGTTGCTGCGTTACGGCAGCGGTACAAAATACATCTGCACAGGCAATCGAAGTTCAGAACAGCAATTTAATTGCAGTTCGGGAAGCATAAGGGGGCGGTTTTATGGATATTATGAGAATGCACGACATGATTGAAAAACTGTCTGAATGTGCCAAATGTGAAATTGACAAAGGAATTGAAAATATAGACCCGTGTGAAATGGGACAGGTTACAGATATGATGAAAGACCTTGCAGAAGCAATGTATTATCGTACATTGATGAAATCAATGGAAGAATCGAGTGCAGATGAAACAATGGAAATGTTTGAGCGGCTTGGTGACGGCAGAAGATTTTATGATAACTACCGCTATTCAAACGGCAGATTTGCACCGAAAGGCAGAGGAACGCGCCGGGGATACGATGAACCTCCGTATTTCCACATGACACCGGAAATGTACCGCGGAATGGAACATGACAGGGATATTGACCGCAATTATGGAAGAATGTATTACACAGAACCGGCGACAAGCGGCATGAATATGACTGAAAGCGGATATGATAAAGCGAAGCGGCATTATACAGAAACCAAAGAAATGCACAAAGCGAATACCGCAGAGGACAAAGAACATAAGATGAAATCGCTTGAAAACTACATGAAAGAGTTGTCCGGCGATATTACAGAACTGCTTACAGACATGACGGCAGAAGAACGTACAATGCTGAAAAGCAAGCTTTCAACGCTTGTAAGTAAAATGTAATAATGTAATGGCAGGGGCAGAAATGTCCCTGCTTTCTTGAACATTGACAACTAAATATTGGCTAGTGATTTGTGGATTTAAAAAATTTTTTCAAAAAGGCATTGACTTGTTACACGTAACATTATATAATGTAACTCGTAACAAGGAGGTGGTTAAAATCGCACCTAAGAGCAGAGCTGATTACATGAAACAGCGTAGAGAAAAGACAAGAAATTTTAGTGCTGAACTTGACAGAGAAAAGTTTGAGAAGCTAGAAAAAAAACTTTCTGAAAAAGGGATAACTAAAAAGGAATGGCTTGACAACAAGGTTGATGAAGAAATCAGTAATTAAGCAAAAAGAGCAGTTGCCCATGATTTGACGGTCATGCAACTGCTCTAAAACCGAGATAACTCTCTGTGAAATATTTTATCATAGAGAGTATCTCTTTTCAAGAAAAAATTGAAAGGTAGGTATAATTTATGAAAGAATTTTTGCAAATAGTGTATACGAATCAAATAGAAAATACGGAAACTGGTGATGAGTATTTTAAAATCTTTGAACCATTTATGGATAGGCTTAAAGAAATCTTGAGTGACAGCCTTTATGAAGAACTAGAAGAATTGTTCAATACTTGTGCAGCTCAAAACAACAGCTTCTATGCAGTTACGGGTATGAAACTGGCGATTGGCATTATGGACGGAACCTTTGTTCCAACATGCTAGGAGGTTCTGTTATGAATGGAGAAGTAATAAATAAAAATACTACAATAACTACATTAGAAATTGCAAATATGCTAGAAATGAAACATTATAAGATACTTGAAAAATTAGAGGGTACAAAAGACGGCAAAACAAAGGGAGTTATTGAAACTTTAACTCACCACGATTTCGTGGTCAGTGATTATTTTATTCCGTCTACATATAAAGACGATAGCGGAAAAGAAAACAAATGTTATAAAGTAACCCGCATGGGCTGTGAGTTTCTTGCGAATAAGTTTACCGGGGAAAAGGGAATTGTTTTTACCGCCCTGTACGTGAAACGCTTCCACGATATGGAGCAGGCATTGAAAAAATCACGGCAGGCAATCCCGGAGAAAGAGTCACTTGAACATTATGGTATTGTAGAAAAGCCGGATAGCGGCAAGTGGTTTAACAAGAATAACTGGAAACTTAAAATAATCTGTGACCGATTCAAATGGACACGAAAATTTTTATACCACAAAATTCTTGTTGAACTGTCCGATTTGCACAATTTAGAGCTTGTAGAAAAGCTTTATACCGTTGCATACGGACACAAACCGGAGTACAAGCTGAATTTGCTGGATTACAGTGAAGAACTTGCCGAAACAGCAACAAGATATGTTAATTACTTGTTAATTGAAGAATGAAAAAATAATAATTTCAAATTTAGAAATCACTGGCTGATATTTAGCTGGTGATTTCTTTTTTTTGAGGTGAAATATGTTTTTGATAAATGGTATTGAGTGGAAAATTGAATTTGTTCACGGCACAAACAATAATTTGACACGTTTTGACGGCTCTATAAGCCTTGCTGTGACCGATTGGAACGACAAGACTATATATGTATCAAACAAGCCAAAAGGGGCTTATTTGCGTAAAATAATAGCACACGAACTATGCCATTGTTTTTGCTTTTCTTATGGTGTGAGTATGCCGATTGAACAGGAAGAATTTATGGCAGACTGGATAAGCAAATATGGCACAGATTTGATTTATCTGCTTGATTATTTAATGGCAGGGATACAGAGGGGAGCGGCAGTGTAATGGATAAAATAGATAAGCTTCTTGAATATGTGCGCCGGACAAATCCCGAAATGACAAAAGAACGATTGATTTATGAATTGGGAGAGTGCCGGTATACAGCAAAATCATTAATTTTTACGGCAGAAAGCGTGAATTTGCAAAAAGAAAAAGATTTAAAAAGTTGATTTAAAGCTATCTGCATGGTATAGTATTAGAAAACGCAATAAAGGGGTAGCGAAGTATGAAAACTTGTCCAAACTGTGGAGAACTGATAGGCGATAGCGTTGACCGTTGTTTTAACTGCAATTACAGCTTTAAGTACAAGAGCGTAATTAAGAAAGAAGCATTGCAGGAGCGCAGAAAGCAGGCAGAAAAAGAAATCGAAGAACTTAACCGGAAAAGGGAAGAAGAAAATGAGCGAAAAGAAGCTGTTATTAATGCTATTAAATCCGGCAGAATAACAAAAAACGATGTCATGAAAACGACCGGATTTGATTTTGTGGGATATAAAATTGTCAGATATTGCGGAATCGTAACCGATACTGCGTTATACAGTTTAGGCATGATGACGGATTTAAAAAATGCAATGAATTTTAAAGCGATGGTCGCAGGAAAAGAATATAGTGCATTTTCAGAAAAAGTGCAAACTTTTATAGATGAATTAATGAACGACATGGCATTAGAAGCCTTGTACAAGGGCGCAAACGGTTTAGTTGGAATATCATATAGCTGTGCGCCGTATTGGAATACCGGCGACATTTCATTAATGATTACAATGAGCGGAACGGCTGTCTGCATTGAAAAGGAGTAGAAACTTATGGCATTTACAAATAAACGCGGAGAAAATATTAGTTTTGAGTGTTCGGAGCTGATAGATGAGTTAAAATCGGATATTGAGGAGTTCGGCGGTGACAAAATTGTAGCCGCGCGGTGCAAGGATACGCACGGTGTAACGTTGTATGTTAATTATGATTTTATTGAACCGGAAGACCCGATAAAGAAATCGGAATTACAGGAAGACGAATACATACAGACCATGACGATGACAGCGTTGCTTATGCTGTTGGAACAACAAGACAAATTATTTTAAAAGCTATAGGGAGTGTTGCGGCACTTCCTATTTTTAAATTCTATGAGAAAGGGGAAACAATGCCGAGGAAAGCAGACACTACTATTATTGATAAAGTATATAACAATTTGAAAGTTGACAAATTGACGGACCAGTACAATTCATATCATAGAAGACTTTATGAATGTACTTGTTTGCTGTGTGGGAAGAAAAGACTTGCTACTAAACAAAATCTTCAAAGAAACGAAGTAAAGGATTGCGGAAATCATCGGGATTATAAGGATATTAAAAATAAACGTTTTGGCAAATTAGTTGCAGTATACGTTACCGACCAAAAAAGCCATACAAAAAGCAGATGTAAAATATGGCATTGTAAATGCGATTGCGGCAATGAATGTGATGTACATTATGATGATTTAAAAAACGGAAAAGTAAAAAGCTGTGGCTGTTTAAAAAACGAAAACATTCAAAAATTATACGCTTATGGTACTGCACCGTGCAAATTGAACGGAAATAAAATAAGAAAAACAAATACATCAGGGACAACAGGTGTTTGGTTTGATAAGTCAAGGAATAGGTGGTGCGCAGAAATAATGTTTAAAAAGACAAAATATTTTTTAGGACGCTACAAAAGCAAAGAAGAAGCTATAAATATTCGGAAAATTGCAGAAGATAAAATTTTTTGCGAATTTTTAGAATGGTATGAAAAAACTAAAAAAAGTGATTGACTTTTTGCGAGGCATTGATATATTTATTCTATATAGTAAAAAGAGAGGAAGTGAAAGAAAAATGCCGGCGGGACACTTGAAAAATGAACATGATAAAGAGAATAAGGAACAGGACTTTGAAACAACATTTTTGCATGGGCATGACGGTTCGCAATGTATATATTATACAAATGAAAAATGCTTATATTATAATGACTGTGAATCACCGTGCCACCATTGTCATCACTACACGACAAAAATTAGAAATTGAAAAACTGCTTGTTGTTCGCAACGGGCAGTTTTTTTAAATTTTCGCTCAATTTTTTATTCGGAAAAATTTTTAACCCCCCGTCCCTTTAGATTTTCAGCCCGGTCAATCCATTTTCAAAAATCCTCGATTTTCGAGCGGATTTTAAGCAAATTTTGCCGGCAAAATTCACGAAAAGTTTTACTATTTTAACGTGCTAAAGTATAAACTATGGACTTACTTCGGTGAATGAAAAGTCTATTTTTTTATGTCTGCAAGCTTGTAAAATGCCCGCAGTCGCCTTATTATTTTGCTATGGTATAAAACATAACCATATAAGGCATTTAAAGCCGTATAAGGCTATAAACAGCATAGAAGCGCAACGGCAAAACTGCCTTTATTTTGGTGGCTGTTGTTCCTGCTTGCGCTTTGCCCGCGTAGCTTTTACGCGCTGTATAACAGTATCCCGATTTTGGACGTAGTATTCCCGGTTGTTTTCCGCTGAATTTTTGCGGCGTGCGATTTCTGCGCACTCTGAACAGCAGTATTTCCGGTACACAGACATAAAAGTTTTACCGCATACTGGACAGATTCGGCCTGTTTTTTGGTTGGATAACTGCAACCGCCTGCGTTCATTTCCGGCGGCGTCCTGCCGGCGCTTACGTTCAGTAGCACAGGCAGCGGAGCAGACCTCTACACCCTTGCAGCTTAAAAAGCTTTTGCCGCAAATGGTGCATTTTTTCATTTTCGGCATAGAATACCCCCTTTTATACTTTAAGATAACACAAAAAAAGCTATAAAAATAGCCTTGCATTTTTTTGGTATATATGCTATTATATTTTTGCAAACAAAAGTTTGTAAGGTGTGCGGCGCTTTGATAAACCGTAACATGTGATGTATTGAAATATGTTTTTATCTTAGCATAAACATAATTTCATAAACCTTAACATGTGATGTATTGAAATATGTTTTAGTATTAATTTAATGCTAATCTATTCAAACATCAAGCCGCACACAAAAGCCCCGGATTTTTTTCGGGGCTTATTTTAATATACATCTGTTACTTTGCATATAGTTTCATGGCATTTATTTTCGCTCGATACCACCTCTATAGTAATAGAAATATTTTCGTCATATACTTCCAACGTTTGCGCGCTGGAATATGGGACATTCCTAAAATCGCCGGTTTCCACGGCATAATCTGAATAATCCGGACTGTTTCCGTTTTCGTCCAAATATTCAGAATCAAAGGCACAGATTAAATTTTCATAAAAATTTACTTCTGTTGCCCATTCCCCGATTAAATTTCTTAAATTTTCGCGGAAGCGTTCTTCCGCCTGTTCTATTGTATACATAATATACCCCTTTCCGGGTTTTCACCCTTGAAATTTATTTTTAGTTAATTCTGCCCCCTCTTTAATATTTACAAGGCTTTTCGTATCGGATAATTACAACCGTTTCACCCGTGCTTTTAAGTGTTCCGAATCCGTTAAACATAGGACCATTTAAGCCCAATATTTTAGGCTGGTTGTAAAGTTCCTCTCGTTGCGCTTCCGCCATTCTTCCGTTATTGTAGCCATATATAAGACTCTCAAATTCTGCGGCTGTCTTAATTTCTGCCGGCAAATCGTAAACGCATTTGCCGCCATTTACTAATGTCCCTATAATCATTTTGAACCCTCCTTATAATATAATCATTAATCCTAACTCATTAGAGTTTTTTGCCCTGATTATATAGAAATCTTTAACTATATAATCAAAGTACTTTTTAGAAGCGGCTAACATTGCGCCGCTAGTTTCACATTTTATTTTTTCTATTTCCCCATTCTTGTGAATTTCAAAAAAATCACAATGCATTGTGTTAAATAAATTTTCAAACCTCATAATCTTGCACCATTTCATCAACTGTGATATAGTTGATTTACCTTTCTTTTTGATTGGTGGCGGTTGCGCGCTTTGGTGGAGTGGCAACCGCCTTTTTTTATATTGTCTTTCGACACTGTTATAATAACACATTAATTACATAAATGCAATACATAAATGCAATAAAATTAAAATAATATTTAATTTAATGCAAAAAATTGACTTTTATTGCAATATGTATTATTATATGTAATAGCATTACATTAATGAAAGGCGGATAATATGGATAATATTGAAATGTTAGAAAAGTACAAACAAAGGATAAAACGGCAAAACGAAAAAATAAAGCAGGACTACGACCGCGCGAGCGTAACACTCCCCAAAGGCACAAAAGACCGTATACAAGCATTAGGCTACACTGTAAACGGATTTTTAAATTCTGCGGTATTGGCAGAACTGGAAAAGTTAGAAGCAGAAGCACCGCAGACGGCACAGCCGGAAACCGTAAAAGAAGAACAGCCGGAGCAGGCACAGCCAAAAGCAGACCCACCGGAAGATGTCGAAGAATTAAATAACTGGCTGCACCAAATACAGCAGGAAAACGAGCAAAAGCGATTGCAAGAGGTCGCACGGCGGCAAGCAAATGTAGAAGCCGAAAATGGCTATGATTAATAAAATAGTTGCCGTTTAAAAAATTAAGTTATATAATACTATACAGAGCGGAACACGAACCACTCAACAATTTAATATAGCACGTAAAAAAAAGAGAACCGCGCCCCCTCGGCGGTTCTCTTTTTTGCTTCTTTTTTATTCTTCGGAGTTTCCCCAGCCGGAAAGCGTGCACGGATTCCCGTTGCCGTCTTCCCATCCGCCCGTTATCGGGTCAATGCCACTGTTTAATTCAGCGGTGCAATTTTTATAGTCCGCGTAATCTCCGCAAACTATATATCCCAAAAAATCCCCGTCTAAATTTACAGAGAACACCGCCGAGCCGTCCCCCTCTACCGTTATGCCGTTTTTAAATTCCCAATATTCCATATTTTTATACCCTTGCGGCAGTATTGCCGCCCTTTCTTTTTTGATAATAGTATTATCGCACCCACCTAATATTTTGTCAAGGAAATTTTATCTAAAAATAGAATAATTTTATTGACTTTTTACTATATATAATGTACAATTTTTAACATATTAAAAGGAAAGGAGCACGCAAAATGATAAAATACAAAATAGACGTATTCGAGTTGTTAAAAGAGCGTGGATATAATCAAGCCCGAATCCAAAAAAATGGTCTTTTATCAGGGCAGACAATACAAAATATTAAGGCAGGCAAAAGCATTACACTAGAAACGTTAAACCGCATTTGCATAATGTGCCGTTGCCAGCCGTCCGACATAATAGAGGTTGTGCCGACAGACGCGGAAAAAATAAAATTTTTCTAGCAAAAGCACTTGACAATATTCTTAAATTAGAATATAATAAAGACAGTTAAAGCGATAGTACTTAACAAAACGGAGGTAATTAAGGTAATGAACATGGGAAAAAGAATTGAAGACCCGAACAGCTGGGACGGACACGAAGTAGAAACACTGCTTGCCTGCGACGGAACAAAGGAACTGGCAGCAGTTACGACTGTGAAAGCAGAGGGAAAGCCAGAAGCATTTTACAGAGTAAAGGAAGCAGGACAGAAAAACGCAGCAGACTTTAAAAGCTGGCTTGAAGCGGTAGACTATTATAATTGCATTGAAGAAGAAAAGCGCCCAGAAGCACCAGACACCGGGATTGCAAAAGTAGAGATAACGGGAGAATAAAAACAAATAACAAGAAAATTATAATTATAATAATTAATCTGTAAGAAGTCAATAAAATATACAATTTATAGAAGTTTAATAAAATTTATAAAAAATTCCGCTACTCGAGCGATACCCTATAGATACCCTATCCGCAGAAGAAAAAAGAGAAAAAAAGAACGAAAGAAAAACCAAAGAGAAAAGAAGCAAAAGAGAAAATAAAAAGAAAGATAGAATAAAAAGAGAAATAAAGAAGATATATTTTTAAATAAAATACACTGTATTTTTTATTTTTTAAGTAATTAGGGAATTAATTTAGTTTATATATATAATATAATACGCGCGGATTTATTTAAAATATATTCAAAAAACTATTGACAGTATAATTATTTTAGTGTATTGTGTAATCACAGGTTGCAGAAATGCAAAAATGAAAATTGAATAGTAATTATTTTTTAATACCTACAAACGCGAGCCACGGATTCATTCCAGCGGCCAAAGAAACCCAAATAAAAATTGGGTTGAACAATGCAGTTTGTAGGTATTTTTTTATTTTAAAATTTAAAAGTTGGGAGGTGTACAGAATTGGAGAAATTAGCAGGAGCAGAGCCAAGCTCATTAGAATCAATCAAAAATGATTTTGAGGAGTATTTAAAAGAGTTCTGCACTGAAAACAATATTAAAGACCAGTACGACATCTATCCGGCTATGTGGAATGCAGCACTTACATATATTTGCCAAAATACTTTTAAGGCTAATCCAAGTATTTTAGCAATGCCTAAAAATATAAATAATGCTTATAACTTAGAAGCTGTAGATTATATATTAGACATATATGCTTATGAATGTTTTATACATAATCAAGAGATTAGTGTTATTGGTTTTCATTTATTTTCGGGTATATCTTTAAATGCTATATATAATTTAAACAATAACAATAAAAGAGTTGTTGTGTATAAGGACTTAGATGGTAATGTTATTAGTAATTTAACTGTAAGCAGATTAAAAGAGGGGGAATATACAAAAGAATTAAGTTCAAAAGGGAGTGACATTTTTAAAAAATTGAAATTATTTTCTGAGGAAAGTTTGACAGCTCTGATGAAAGACAGGCGAAACAATCCAATGAAGTACTTGCCTATATTAAATAGGCGCTTCGGTTGGAATCTGCCAGGAGTAAGCCGAGAAACATTCGGAAAGACTGCATTGACAGCGGCGGACCTCCCAAAATTGGGAACGGAATTGGACGAAAACGGCGCACAACTTCCACGGTTAGAAGCGTGCGAAACGTTAAACAATTCAGACACAATTTAAAAGTGCCGTATTTACTGGTGTTCAAGCTATTTCGATATGCTTAGAACTTCGCTAAACATGAGTTTAGCGAAATGTATAAAACAAATAGTCAGAAACGGCAAACAAAACAGCAAATAATCAAACAATTAAATAACGGCAGATAATCGCCTACAACGGTGATTCTGTTAGGGGGTGGGGGTTGAATAAAAACAGCCAGCCAGCCCGACTAAGTCCCAAAAATAATCTCAAAAACAAAAAGAGGTGTATCAATGACATTAAACGAGTATCAGGCAGAAGCAATGCGTACAGCAAGTAGAACAGCCACAGCACACGAAGATAATCTTTTGCTTAACGGAGTAATGGGTTTGAATGGTGAAGCCGGAGAAGCAATCGACATGGTAAAGAAAATGCTTTTTCAAGGTCATACGCTTGATAAAGACCATATGGCAAAAGAACTGGGCGATTGCCTTTGGTATTTAGCCGTAGCCGCAAAAGGCATTGGATATGACTTAGATACCATTGCTGAAATGAACAAAGCAAAGCTTAGAAATCGTTACCCGAACGGTTTTGAATCCGAAAGGTCGCTACATCGGGATAGCAAAGACATTTAAAGCAAAACAAACACCTTGTCAAACAATGCTGTAAGAATGGCTACAAAGGATAGTACAATGAGGTGTGCGGGAAATAGAGTTGGGAATACCCGCAAAACAATGCCCTATAGCCAAGCGGTAAGGCACGGGATTTTGATTCCTGTATCACCGGTTCAAATCCGGTTAGGGTAGCTGGGCTTTTGATAGCCCTTTTGTCCCATTCTTTGGTACCCCCTTATCTCCCGTTAGCGGAAAGCTGATTAAAGGACCGTCACAAGGTCCGGCGGGAATTACAAACATGATTACCCCGGTGCAGATAGGCTTTTCAACCTTGCCGGGATACACTGAATTGAGTTAAAACTTTTCGGGATACTGGAAAGTGTAGGCTTTTTGCTTGAAGCAATTTAAGCAAAGAAGACAGCAAAGCTGGCAACAAGGTGGTGTAGTATATCATCATAAGGACGTCAAAAGTAGAATCCTTGTGGCTGACGAATAATAAACGCTTGCGGTGCAAGAATAACCTGTTTGTGTTCGTGGTGTGAAAGACTACAAACAAAACAGGAATTTCATTAAGTCGGCTTGCCTTGAATCCGGGAAACCGGAGTATAACACAAGAAATTCGTTAAAGTAGCGGTATGGCAAAACAAAATTTTTTTGCAAATCAAAAAAACTTCCGAAAGAACCGTGAAATTTGCAGGTTAAATTCGCTCCCTGTCCGTGCTTGACAGCGGTAAGAAGCCAAGGGTCGCACCCGGAAGCTCGGACTTATCGTCACGGTGACTGAATGTGACTGCGGGTATGATGAATAAAGAGAAGTCTTAATCATGTTTGTTTTTTGGAAAAGCGGCAACGATTGGCGGTGTTGCGGCAGACTGTAAATCTGTTCCCGTGTGGTAAACATTGGCGGTTCGATTCCGCCCTTTTCCATTTTTTTAAAAAAATTAAAAATAAAAAAGAGGTGCAGTATGGCAAAAGGTGTTCATGCAGTAGATAAGGACAAGTTTATTGAAGCCTACAATAAATGGGCGAGCGGCGAGGTAACGATAACAAAAGCAACGGAAATAGCCGGCATGAGTTATCCGACATTTCACAAATACGTAGGCATATTAATTACAGGTGGGAAATTTCCTGACGGGCTATTTAAGGACTAGGAGAGTGTGCATGAGAGTAGAGATTAAAGGCAATGTATATGGAATGTCACGCAAAGAGTACAAGCAGTTCCTTAAAATAGCAAGTAAAGCTATACCATGCGGCATTTATGCGGCTGAAAAGGGGAGCACTGCTATTATGCTGAATGAAAAATACGGCAGCATTGAAGATTTGAGAAAATCCGTGTCCGAATATAAAATGAAAGGGTTTAAGGTGTATTACAATGACAAAAACAACGATAAAAAAATTTCTTAAAACTCTTAATAAAACACTTAATGTGTTTATGTTGACATTAATTCTTTCGGTTTTAATAGCTGGTCTTAGAATTATTTTAGAACTTTTATTTGGTGTAAAAATGGCAGCAATCGCTGTGTTTGCTTTAATGTTTGTTTGCATTTTTGTATTAAACTTTTTGAAAGGGTGACTTTTTATGTTAATAGTTGCATTGCAAGACGATTTAGACAATTTATATGCTATCTGGAATACAGCTACAGATAGATTCTTAGGAGTTAATCTTGGAAAGTATGAAGCTGTCGGAATTATTATGGATTACAAGGGAAATTACACCTTTGAAGAAGCATTAGACGTAGTAGAACACCCACAGCCATTTATAAATATTGCAAAGCATTTATGCGATGGGTTTTATGATAGCAGAGCTAAAGAGTGGCTTTTGACAGAAATTGAAATAACGAACGCACGAAAGTGTATATATGCAGAATGTTTTGATGGTGTTCCTGTTGATAATAAAACAAGGATTGAATTATGCAAAAGTCATATAAGATTTTGCAAAAAAGTTATTGAACAATTGAGATAAACAATGATTGCTGATTATCAGCAGAAAGGAATATATTATGAAGAAGAAAATTTTAGCAGTTGTATTAGGCTTGACATTGTGCTTAGGAATGACCGGATGTGCGTCATGGGACAGAGCGGTAACAGATATGAAAAGTGATGTAAATGGCGGTATGCAAAGAACAATTACTGTATACACGGCAGATGGTAAAGAACTTGCAACATATAAAGGCAAAATTGATATTGGTGCATACGATGGTGGATATGTTAAGTTTGATTTTAACGGCAAGAGATATATCTACTACAATTGTTTTGTAGAAAGCATTGCAGATATTGATTAAGTGATATTACCGACTACAGATTGATTGTAGTCGCTAACCAACAAAAATTATTGGCAGAGGTCTGAAAGTGCCTTTGCTTTTTTTGGAAAGTAGAGGTGCTTTTCTTTGGCAAGTTCAAGCCTTATTTCGGCAGTAAAACAATATGAAAATTACATAGAAAGAAAAGAAATAGATGAGCAGGTTATTGACGCGTATATACAAGCTGTAGCCGTTTCACTAAGAACCGAACATGATATTAATTATGGATTGAAAATATCGGCAAGGACAAAGCAACTTATAGCTCAATTTGTTAGAGAACATACAGGCGGCAGAGTTGCGGACTTAGAGGTTTATGCAGGAGAACATGATACGACATATAAAGCACTTCAGCAATTTTATGATGTTTTAATGTATGAATCGTCATACTTAGTCGATAGCTTTTTTTATTATATCGAAATTGATGAAAAAGACCCATATAAAAGATTTTATTTTCCAAGATATAAAGTTTTACAACCTGTAGTTAAAGCGTATCAAGAAATTTATGACGGAAAATTAGATTTTTTGTCTGTATCACAGCCCAAGAGAACAGGAAAAACAACAGGCGGTTTGAAGTTGGCACAGATGATGGGTGGGAGAGACCCAGACGGAAGTATATTTGGTGTTGGAAAAGGTGAAGGACTTGTTAAGCGATTTTATGGTGGTTTATTGCAAAGCTTTGAGACAGAAAGTACATATCAAAGGTTTTTAAGTGTTTTTCCCGAAGCTACAAAAATAGGCGAAAAAGACTATAAAAGTGCTGAAAATTTTTCTATTGACCTTAAAAGCAAAAATATATTTCCAACTTTTACTTGTAGACCTATTGACGGAGCGATTGTCGGTTGCACAGAAGCAAATGTACTTGTATACATTGATGACTGTGTAAAAAATCATGAAGAAGCAAGAAACAGAGATAGACTAGAGTTTCTTTGTGAAAAGGTCACAGACGATGTTCTTGGTAGGCGATTAGAGGGAACACCAATTATTATACAAGGAACAAAATATAGTCTATATGACCCGATTACAGCGTTACAAAATAAGGCAAATGAGTTGGGGTGGAGTTGGCGAGAGGTAGCGATTCCAGCACTTGACCCAGTTACAGATGAAAGCAACTGGGAAATATATCGCAAGGATAAAAAAGGCTTGCGTAAGATATTTACAACAGATTATTACCGCAAAGAGCGCAAGCTGGTGTCAGAAGAAACATGGGCGGCAGAGTTTCAACAAGAGCCATTTGAAGCAAAAGGACGAATGTTTGCAGAAAATGAGCTTAATTACTTTGAAGAACTTCCTGTTGACAGAGAGCCGGACGCTATTATGGCGGCTTGTGATAGTGCCGACAAAGGAGAAGACAGTTGCTCAATGCCGATTGGATATGTTTATGGTAATGAGGTGTATATCGTTGATGTAGTATTTGATAATGCAGGAACACAGTTTACCAAGCCAGAATGTGCCAATATGCTTATTAAACATAATGTCAAAACCGTTACATTTGAGAGCAATAGCGCCGGAGAATACTTTGGACGTGACGTAATGGATATTGTTAAAGACCGGGGCGGTAGATGTAGCGCAAGGTTTAAATTTAATTGTTCAAATAAAATAACTCGCATGGAAAACGCAAGAGATAATATCATTCGAGATTATTATTTTAGAGATTTTAAAAAAATGGACAGGCAGAGCCAATATTACAAGTTTATGAAAGAACTTACCACTATGACAAGAAGCGGCAAAGTCAATCATGATGACGCACCTGATAGCATAGCGCTGTTTGAGAATGAAATGCGGACAGGAACTGTAGCAAAAGTAGAAGCCACACAAAATCCATTTAGGAGGTATTGATTTATGACGACAAAGGAATATTTACAGCAAATTGGAAAATTAAACAAAATGATTAACAATAAAATGATTGAACTTTCACAAATGAAAGAAATGGCATACAGTATTAAAGCCGTGGGAACAGATGAGCGCGTTATGTCTTCTAGTGACCCGGACAAAACGGGCTGTGCATATGCTAAGATTGAAGAAATGGAAGAAAAAATTAACGGCATGATTGACAACTACGTAGATACAAAAGAAAAAATTATTAATCAAATTGAAAGTATAGAGGACGAAAACCTATATAATATTTTATTTTTAAAATACATAGCAAAAAAACGATTTGAAGATATTGCGGTTGAAATTGATAAATCATGGCGACAAACAATACGACTACATGGAGCTGCATTAAAAAGATTTGAAGAAAAATATGGAAATGAATATCTGTCGTGTCATTGAATGTCATATTAATGTTGTGTTATTATTATGATGACAAAATAAAAAATAATAAAACCCTAGGCGAAGCACTATTGTAGAAATATAATAGTGCTTTTTCTATGCACAAAGAGGTGGCTTATGAAGTTTTATAAAAAGAAAAATAAAGCTGTAATGTGTCCAAATTGCGGCAAGCTGTTAGCGTATGCTGATAAAGACGACCCTAATGTACATAAAAAGGCTTGTATGAACTGCAATAAATGGATTTGGTATTACCCAAGCGACGATGATAAAAATAAAGTTAAAGAAATCCCAGATATAAGGACCTCGAGTGGAATGAGGTTTTTTTAAAGAGGTATTATATGAATAGCATATATTTTCAAGACCTTGTTAGAGGTTGTTATGGTAGAAAAATTGCATATACAAATGTAGATATGATAACGGCTGACAACATTGTAAAGGTTATTGGGGATACTATTGGTGTATTTTATTGGAATAAGCCAGCTATTAAGTATTTATGGCATTACTACAAGGGCGACCAGCCAATATTGTACAGACACAAGCTAACTAATGAAGATATTACAAACAAGATTGTTGAAAATCATGCATATGAAATTGTTCAGTTTAAGGTAGGACAAACATATGGCGAGCCAATCCAGTTTATTAGCCGCAAAGATGATGAAGCTATCAATAAGGCAGTTGATATACTCAATGATTTTATGGCGGATGCCAATAAGCAGGAGAAAGACATTAAAGCTGGAGAGTGGCAGTCGGCAACAGGAACATCATTTAAGGCGGTTCAACCTAAAAATGGAGATGTACCATTTAGAATTGTAGCACCTACACCAATGAATACTTATGCTGTTTACAACGAAAGTACAGAAGAACCTATGCTTGTGGTGCAGGAACTCAAGGATGAGGACGGAAACTGGTATAAAATGGCATTTTCCGATACTATGTCTTTCAGAATTGTTGACAGCAAAGTAGTTGAAGCAAAACTACATACATATGGTGAAATTCCTATTGTTGAGTTTCCGAACAATCACGAAAGAATATCTGATATTGAACTTGTTATTGGAATGTTAGATGCAATTAATAATATGCAGTCTAACAGAATGGATAGCATACAGCAGTTTGTTGAGTATTGGGTCAAGTTTGTTAATTGTGAAGTTGACCCAGAAACATTTGAAAAAATGAAAATGAACCATGCCCTTACAGTTAAGTCTATCAACAAAGACAATAAGTCGGATGTTGAAATTATGACACAGGAGCTTAATCAGACACAATGCCAAGTTGCCAAAGAAGATTTATGGGATAACACATTATCCATATTAGCTATTCCGACAAAACAAAGTAACACCGGCGGAGATACGCAAGGGGCGGTTCAATTGAGAAACGGATGGGACTTCTCTAAGACAAGGGCAAAGTTGAAGGACCCTGTTGTTAAATCGTGTGAAAAACGATTAGCAATAGTTGTTCTTAACATATTAAGACTTGCCGGAGAAGATTTAAAGCTGTCAGTCAGAGACTTTGATGTACAGATAAATCACAGTCCACAGGACAATATGTACACCAAGGCACAGACACTCACAGTACTGCTTCAAAGCGGAATACATCCACTTATAGCAATTAAGACAGTTGGATTATGGGGGGATGCGGAAAAAACATTCCTGCTATCAAAACCATATCTTGATAATATATACAAGACTATTGATGATGTGGAAGAACAAGAAAAGAAAGCACAAGAGATAGCTAATCAACTTAATAATAATCAGCAAAATAAGGCAGTTATCGAATAATCGGTAGCTGCTTTTATTTTATACATTTTGCACCTATGCGTGAAATAGGAGAAATCACAAGTTGAGCAACCAACGTAAAAAAAGCGTAGTGAATCGGAGGTAATTATGACAAGAGAACAGGCAAAACAGAATCTTATTTCAATCGGAGTAGCAGAACCGACAGATGAACAGGTAAGCAATTATCTGAATCAGGTCAATGGTGAGACAAAGAAAGAAAAAGACAGAGCAGACGGCTACAAATCTAAAGCTGACAAGGCAGACGAGCTACAGACACAGCTTGACGAGCTACAGGCTGGAAACCTGACAGAGCTTGAGAAGGCAAATAAAGCCCTAGAGACAGCTAATCAGCAGATAGCAGATTTACAGAAAGATAATGCTATTAGAGATTTGCGTGAAAAAGCTATGACTGATTTCAAAGTAACCGCAGAACAGGCAAAAACAATTATAAAAGAAGATGGCAGCTTTGATACAGCCGAACTTGGCAAGATTATGTCCGAAAAAGAGACCGCCGCAGCACAGGCTAAGGAACAGGAGATTGCTAAACATCAGGATATTCCAGGCGGCGGTAGTAACCAAGATTTAGAGAAGACAGAAGCAGAAAAAATAGCCGCAAGTCTTATCTCAAGCAATCCAAAAAGTCAAAGCAACAATGATGTTTTGTCACATTATTTAGGAGGTAATTAAATGTCAAATATGCAGTATGAACAGATTTCATATGCTGGAAACGTTCAGATTTTAAAAAGACTGCCTAACGAAGCAATTCCAATGACACTTGATTTTACAGATGTTATTGAAAAGACGGCTGACGGCAGAAAGATTGTAAAAGCCGGTACACCAATTGGAAAAAACGGAAAGGCAGACAACACGGCAACGGTCGTAGGTATTCTGAGATATGACGTCACAGAAGACAGGCCACAGGGTGTGCTTTTGAAGAAAGCATATATCAATAAAAGCGTGGCTGAAAAGCATTCCGGCACTACATATGACGCGGGCGTTTCTACAGCGCTTCCAATGATTGTATTTGAATAATTTGGGAGGTATATAGATGTTAATTAATGAAGTGTTAAACAGTAAGTCTATTGCACTTACAACAACAGAAGAAGCAAGTAATCAAATCCCATATCTCGGATTAAATTGGTTTCCGGAAAGAAAGAAACAGGGGCTTGATTTAAGCTGGATTAAGACACATAAGGGACTTCCGGTATCGCTTGCGCCGTCAAATTTCGACACAATTCCGACACTTAGAGCAAGAGAGGGATTAAGAAAAGAAAAAACACAAATGGCATTTTTCCGTGAAGGTATGGAAGTCGGCGAAGAAGAAATGCTTGAAATTGAACGTATTAGTTCTACAGATGACCCGTACCTTGCAAGTGCCTTATCAAGCGTATATGACGATACTAACAACCTTGTGAGCGGCGCAGAAGTCGTGCCGGAACGCATGAGAATGTCGCTTCTCGCTACAGAAGCAGGACACCCGGTTATTGCTATTGAAAGTGACGGTGTACAGTACGCATATGATTACGACAAGGACGGTTCATATGCAAAAGACCATTATGCAAAGCTTGAGGATACCAGTATGTGGAGCGATACAGTAAACTCTAAGCCGCTTACAGACCTTAATAATGCTCGAAAAAAGTTACAGAAGAAAGGCAAGATTGCTAAATACGTACTTATGAACACCAATACATTCCAGTATTTGCTTGAAAATGCACAGATTAGAAATTCAATCCTTGCACAGAATCTTACGGCAACGATTGAGGTTGATGACGACACGGTAATTTCAGTTGTTCAGAAGCGTACAAAGCTTACAATCGTCCTGTACGACAAAATGTATATGGACGAAGCTGGGAAAGAACACTATTTTTACCCGGACAACAAAGTAACACTGTTGCCGGACGGAAAACTGGGTAGTACGTGGTTCGGAACGACACCGGAAGAAAGAACTGCAAGACAGGTTGCTGACGTTGATGTAACGACATATGGAACAGGAATCACAGTCGCTACAAAGGTTGAGTATGGCCCGCCAATGAAGATGTCAGTATTCGCTTCTGAGGTAGTATTGCCGTCTTACGAAAATATGGATAGCACATTCGTACTTGAGGTTCATCATGATTAATCGGAGGTAGCATATGAAATATCCATATATCGTTATTAAAAACGGGAAATGGTATGCGGCAGGCGAAGAAGTCCCGGACACTGTTCCGGGAAACAAGCCTACCGGATATACCAAGACTGAAATCAACCGTATGCCGACAGCGGAATTGCAGAGTTTAGCGGCACAGAACGGCATTGAAAATGCGGCGGAAATGAGCGGAGTTGACCTTAAAGCAATCTTGATTGAGAAGTTAGGATTATAAGCAGGAGAACAGCATGGAAGAATACACAACATTAGAGCAGGTAAAAATCCGGCTCAAACAATTTCATATTGAAACGGTTGAAAATGAGGATAACACTGAATCTGATGTTGTTGTGTTTGACAGCAAAGAAGACAACTTGCTTCTTGAACAGCTCATAAAACAGGCAACGAAAGATATAATTGCAAAACGGTGTTATCCGCAAAGTTATACGCAGGAACAGATTGACAATGACCTGAAAAGCTATGAAAGTGTAATTGTCAATCTTGTGGTATATGACCGGTCACAGGCAGGAGAAAACTACATGGCAAGCTACAGTGAAAACGGTGTAAGCCGTAGCTGGAAAGACCGTGATAGCCTGTTTGTAGGGGTATATCCGTTTGTAAAAGCATTATAGAAGATTGTGCGTTACGTTTTACCAGCACCGGGAAAACGTAGCAGGCGGCACACAGTAAGGGTGGTGGGCGGTGTGCCAAAAAAAATGAAAGGCGGTATATTATGCCAGTTGCAATAATTATAAGTATCATATCGGTTGCTTTTTCCGTCTTTTTTGGATTTTTTAGTCTTTGGTTTGGTTTGAAAAACAACAAACACACAGACACAAAAGACATTGAAGAACGCGTAAAAGAGAATACACGTATCAATATGAAACTTGACGCCATTTCAAGCAATACAACTGAAATAAAAAATGAAGTGTCAGAAATGAGAAAAGAGATTAATTCTCACGATACACGAATTATCAAAGTTGAAGAAAGCGTGAAATCGGCACATTACAGACTAAACACTATTGAAGAACGTCTGAATGGCGAAAAGGAGATGTAATATGAATATTTTAGAAACATTGACGTTAAACATCACGATTATTTTAGCGGTAATCGGCGCAATCGCGTTTATTGTGTCGGTGATTACACAGGTTATCAAAGGAGTAGGTGTTTTTGCGAAGATTCCAACTGACGGATTGGTACTTGTGTTATCAATCGGCATTACAGTAGCGGCATTTGTAGCATATATGCAGTATTTACACATGACTATCCTGTGGTACATGGTTTTAGCCGCAATTATGGCAGGCTTTGTTGTTGCTTTTGTTGCTATGTATGGCTGGGAGAAGCTTTCAGAACTGTGGAAACGGTTCGGAAAGAACGTAGATTGATATGTTGGACATTAATAAACAAAAGATGATTTACGCGCTTAAAGACGGCAGAACACCGGTATACCAACTGAATAAAGACGGTTCAATAAAATACATCATTGTTGACGGTGAAGAGGTCCCTGTTGAAACAGGAGAGTATACCACAGGTTATAAAAAGCCTGTGGTTTTTTATTCTTCAATAAGCAATAAATTAAGCGAAGCACTGATAAAGGAATTTGGTGTAGATAATTCTACGAATTTTGTTCAAATTGTGGAAGACAAAGGCAAATTGCCGTTAGATGTTGGCTCGCTTGTTTGGAAAAAGTCAGAAGTGAGGTACAAAGATAAGCATAAAACAATCATTGATGAAACCAGTTGCGATTATATCGTTAAGGGTGTCGCTGATGAGGGATTAACGGCAGATTTATTTCTTTTACAGAAAAACGTGAGGTAAGCACATGGCTACAAGACCAATAGTTATAACATTGTCCCAAAAATCCGTAGAAAACGCAATAAAACGAGTACAGCAGTATCAATTAAGATTTCAACGTAAACTTAGAAAATTCGTGAAAGAACTTGCTAATGTAGGCATTGCCGTAGTTGATACCAATATGACAGAAGCGCAGTATACGTTTGACGGCAAAATAAGAAGCGGTTCTGACACGTCACACAATGCTTACGTAGAACTTAATTCCAATGGTAGTACGGCAGAAGCAAAACTGATTGTACAGGGAAAAGAACTGTTATTTATCGAGTTTGGCGCAGGCGTATATTATAACGGTGCCGCCGGTGCAAGCCCACACCCCAAAGGAGAAGAATTTGGATTTTTAATCGGTTCCTATGGCAAAGGCAACGGACAAAAAAAGGTTTGGGGCTATTACGATGAAAATAACCAACTTGTGCTTACAAGAGGTGTAAAAGCTACTATGCCGGTATTGAAAGCAGAACAAAAGATAATTGAGGACTACAAAAATGTTGTAAAGAGGGTGTTTGAATAGTGATTGATAATCAGTGGGCTTTTGATTTAGAAATGAATGTGTTTTCGACAATCAAGAAAAAGGCATTGGCAATTCTTGAAGACAATTACCCTGATATTAGCATTACAGCAGATGAAGAATCGAGCGATACACCGGTGTTTCCGACGGTATTAATACAGTCTGTTGAACCGACTGAAACAAACAGCGATTTAGAAGCTGACAGAATTAATACTGTAGACTTTACAGCACAGGTAACAGTAACAACAAACCGAAGCAGAAGCGAGGCATTGCAAGTATCCAATGTTATAGCGGATTTGTACAAGAAACGATTGTTTAAGATAAAGCCCATGCCGTTTGTACGAAAAGAGGGAAATCTGTGGACAGCAACTTTCCGTGCAAAGCGCAAATTTGGGTGGAATGACATTTTATAGCAATTTACAAAGAGCCGAAAGGCTCTTATTTTTATGCAATTTTTTAGGAGGTAAACATGGCTACAGGTTTAAAAAGTAGAATTATTTACAGGAAAAAGACCAAAGAAAGCAACGAAAGCGATTACTGGGCTGGCACATACAACCTGTTGATTAGAGCAAAAAGTATTCCGTCACCGGTAGGTGAGCGCAACATGGTTGATACGTCTACGCTTGAAGATTTAGTCGAAACGCAAGAACCCGGAAGACGCGCGGCGGGTTCAATGGCTGTAAGCGGTGCATTTGAACGCGAATATCTTGACAATTTAGTTGAGATTGAAGACGAAAAGTTAGACATTGTTGTTCTTTATGGCACAGACGGCAAAGGTAAAGAGGGCATTTGTGGTTTTATCGGCTCTGAATCATTCGCGCCGGACGAAGCTACAGACGACCATTTAACAGGTACTTGCAACATTGCTATTTCAACAGTGCCGCGTTGGATTCATAAAGACTATGACGTTGCGGTAACAGAAGATGAGAACGGTTATCCGACATCAATTACATTATCAAAAAAATCGTAAGTCAGTCCGGAAAAACAAATAAGGCTGTTGCGACTGACGAGGATACAAAAACAGCCGTAGTAATTTGATAGTTAGTAAATAATATGGCAGGGCGGCAGAAATGCCGTCCCTGTCCTATATAAAGCGAAAAGGACAGGTAATGAATATGAAAACAATTACAGTAAACAGTAACGAATATAAATTAGAGTTTTCTTTTGAAGCGGCAGAGTATAAAGACATCGTGCAGAAAATGTTTAAGGTCCTCAGCGGTGCTTACGTTGTCGAAGAATCAAAGGATATGCAGAATCCTACTACTAAGGATATTATCAACGGCACAGCAAATATGATTGGCGATACAGCAGATATTTGCGTTACTGCTTTTTATGCCGGCTTATTAGAAAATAATCCGCTTTCACATGAAGAAGCAAAAACAGTCATGAGGGATTATATGAAAGAAAATAAGCTTTCGTACAAAAAACTGTATGACGAATTGAGAAATTGCATGGAAACAGATGGTTTTTTCGACCTGTCGGGGCTGAACGACATGATTCAGCAGATGTACGGGACAGCACCGGAAGCGACAGCACAGACAGCATAAAAAAATCTGAAATTAACTGGCATAAAATAATTTGGGAAGACTATTTTCCGACAGCCTTTTCAATCGGGATACACATAGATGAGTTTAAGCATATGACACCGGCACAGTTAGGATACTGCATAAAAGGACATGAGTTGAAAAGAAAAGAACAGGATAGCGATATGTGGCACTTCGCCGGTACATATGGAATATCTGCCCTTATTTATGCGATAGACCGTTGCTTAAACGGTAAAAAGGCAAGGTCGGAGTACATCAAAAAACCAGTTTCAATTTTACTTGAAGAAGAAAGTAAGCCAAAATCAAAAGAAAGCAATGAAGATGTTGCAATGTTTGAAATGCAACAAAGAATCAAAATACTGGAAAAAGAGGGCGGCATATTAAGTCCGTCATAGGTGGTAGCACGCGAATTGCTACCACCTTTATTTTTGCACTAAAGGTGGTGAGGACGTGGCAGATAATGAACTGGACAGCTTAAAGCTTACAATAAAAGCAAATGCAACAGACGCAAACAATGCACTGGATAAATTGGTTGAAAATTTAAAAAATTTATCAAGTTCTTTGGGCGTTATTAATAACGTTAATTTTTCAAATTTTTCAAATGGCGTAAAAAATATTACAGACGCAATGCAAGGAATGAAAAACGTAAGTAAGGCGGATTTTACACGCCTGTCGGAGGGCATGAAAAAAATTTCAAGCATTGACACTGCCGCAATAAACAAGGCTTCTACAGCAATGGCGTACTTAAGTAAGTCCTTTAATTCCATGCAGGCAACCAGTGAAGCAACAAAGCAGATTACGGAACTTGTGACAGGAATCAAGCAGTTAGGATATGCCAGTGCCGCAAAAGCTATTGACAATATACCGAAGCTTTCAAGCGCGATGAAACAGCTCATGCAAGAACTGTCAAAAGTACCACAGGTAAGTCAAAATCTTATTGACATGACTAATGCGCTTGCGAATTTAAGCCGCACAGGGGCTTCAAGCGGCAGAGCGGCGACGTCATTAAGCAAAAACTTTTTAAACGTTTCATCTTCTGCAAATTCGGCAACCAAAAGCAGTTGGTCGTTGGCTTCTGCATTTGGTAAATTATACGCTTCATACTGGCTTGTTTTCAGGGCAATAAATAAACTGGGAGATTCGATTAATATAGCTTCATCACTCATAGAAGTTGAAAACGTTGTACGTACAACTTTTGGAAATTATGAAAACCTTGTAGACGACATGGCAAAAACATCTATACGGGATTTTGGTATGTCAGAACTGTCAGTAAAGCAGTATTCAAGCCGTTTTCAAGCCATGGGCGTCGCTATGGGCTTTTCTCAAAAGAAAATGGCGGATATGTCCGTTGAATTGACAAAGCTGACGGCAGATATGGCTTCATTCTACGATATAGAACAGTCAGACGTTGCAAGAAATCTTCAAGCGATTTTTACAGGCGAAACAGAGCCATTAAGAAAATATGGACTTGATTTGACACAGGCAACGTTAAAAGAATGGGCTTTAAAAAATGGCCTTGACGCTAATATCAGTTCCATGACGCAAGCTGAAAAAACCATGTTGCGATACAGATACGTTATGGCAAATACAGCGGCGGCACAAGGCGACTTTGCAAAAACTGCCGACACATGGCACAATCAAACAGTCATTTTAAAGCAATCATTTCAAGAACTGGCAGGAATTATAGGTACATCGTTGATTAATGCGTTTAAGCCGTTTTTAAGCGGATTAAATTTCGCAATGACACAGGTTATTAATTTCGCTGAAACGGTAACAAATGCCTTAGGTGCAATTTTTGGTTGGAAATTTGAAGTTACTAACAAAGGCATTGTCGATGATTGGTCGGACGCTGCGGACAGCGCCGATGATATAGCAGACAGCACCGGAAATGCCGCTAAAAACGTTGAAAAGCTAAATAAGGGTGTAAGACAGTTTGATGAATTAAAACTGATTACAACACCGGATTCAAGCGGTGGAAATGGCAAAAAGGGTAGCGGTACAGGAGCGGCAAGCGCAGACGGAGCAAGCGGCGGCCTTGTGAAAGTCGATACCATTTGGAAAGACTATAAAAGTCAAATTAAAAATTTACGCGAGTTAGGCGAGTATATAGGCAATACGCTTACAGATACGCTGAATAGCATTGACTGGGACAGCGTGTATGCCGGTGCTAGAAATTTTGGCAAAGGCCTTGCTGATTTCCTCAACGGGCTTATCTCACCGGAATTATTCGGTGCTGTCGGCAGAACTATTGCAGGAGCATTAAATACTGCTGTGTATACGGCTTTATCGTTTGGGGAAACGTTTGACTGGGAAAACTTAGGATTTTCTATTGCAACCGGGATAAATCAATTTTTTGAAACGTTTGATTTTGCTTCAACCGCAAAAGCTATCAATAAGTGGGTTCAAGGCATTTATGACACAATCAAAACAGCTATAAAAAATATCAAATGGTCAAAAGTGCTTGAGGGAATAGCAACATTAATTGGTGATGTTGAACTAAAAACAGTAGCAATCATAATTGGAGCAGTACTTTTAAAGAAATATTTCAAACTGGAAATTGCTAAAAATATTTTAAAGGGCATTGCAACGTCAATTTCACAGTCAATAGCAAAATCACTTGCGGCAAAAATGGGTGTTGAAATTGCACAAAACGCAGGAATTTCAAAGGCACTTACGGCTGGAATTAAAAAATCAATAGGAAATATTGATTATGGTGGACTATCAAAAACACTTTCGTCTTTAATGTCAACAAAGTTAAAAGCCACAATCGGAATTGCGGGTATTGCAACAGAGTTTTTAACGGTTGCAACTGTCTTTGAAAAAATTGGGGAAGGTGCTAATTTTACAGTCGGTATGTTGGCAAAAGTGGCGGCAGGTGCAGGAGTGGCGGCGGCAGCTTTAAAGCTAATTGGATTATCTACACCGTGGACAGCGGCTATCGTTGGTATTACAGGTGTGGTTGCGGCTATCGCAGGAATCGGCATAGGATACGCAAAAGCGCAAAGCGAAGTAGTAAGCGCCAATACTATAATCAGCGATTCTGTATTAGCAACGGCAGAGAGTTTAAATTCAACAATACAGTCATCTAAAGACCAGTTTAATAGTGTAGGTGATACCTATGCAGGCGTTAAAAGCGTTGCAGATAAATACTTTGAATTGGCAGATAATTTTGACAATTTAACAGATTCGCAAAAGGAAATGCTTATTGCATACGCAAATTACATTGTCGAACAGTGTCCGGAATTGGCAGATTCGATTGATACGGTAACTGGCGAATTTAAAGGACAAAAAGAAGAAGTTTACAATACAATTTCTGCACTTGAAGCTTATGCCAAAGCGGCGGCAATGCAAGATGTATTAAAAGACCTGTACAAGCAAGAGATTGATATTGGCAATCAACTAAAAGAAAATAATGAAAAATACAACAAAGCAGAAAGTATTATTTATGAATACGTAAAAGAGCTTACTGGAATGTCTAAACAGGCATTTGATTCAGCATATGAAATCAGTGGATTGGGTGACGCATTTGATGTGCTTTCGGGACTTTTAGATGACCCAATGAGAAAAACCAGTGATTTTACAAAAACATCATACAATTTACGAAAAGAATTAGGATTAAATTCACAGGAAACATGGCAATTAGCAAATGATAATAGAGAATTAAAAGAATCTTATGAAAAATGTGAAAATGCAATAGCGGATGCCGCAACCGAAGCGGCAAATTGCAAAAATGAATACAATAATCTTACCCAACAGCAGGACGACACCGCGGACAGTTCTAATAATTTGCGGGATACAATGCAACAAAACAATGAGCAAATAAGAGAATCCGTGCAACAGTCAATGTATGACATTGAAAAAAATGTAGCGGAAAAATCAGGCGAATCTACAGAAGATATTTCGAATTTTTACAACAAAGCAAGTGAAACCTTTAGCAGATTGGGTGTTGTAGGAACAGACGGCGGTACAAAGCTGTATAACGGATTTACGACCACAACAAGCGGATTGCCGGGATACAATAGCGCAATATTCGACAATATTCAACAAACGGCTATTTCAAAGGCACTTGATACCGGCTCAAAAGCGGGTGAAAACCTTGTTGATACGTATAAGAAAAATATTGACGGTGTACCGAACACAACGGCAGTTGCTTTCCTGTCAATTATAGACGCAGTAAACGCAGGAGAAATCGGTTCAGATGTTGGTGCTGACCTCATGAACAACTTAGCGGATACGATAAGCAGTAAAGCATGGAAAGTCCATGACGCATTAACCAATGCTATTCAAACAAATTACAAATTGGAATTGGAAACAGACGGAAATTACAGTACGGGCGACCCGTTTAGCACTGGATTTTCAAGGTTAAACGTTAAAGAAATTCCCAAAAGAGCAAAAGGCGGATATTTGCCGCAGAAATATAGCATTTGCATAGCGGGCGAAAATGGCATACCGGAAATTGCCGGAACGGTCGGCGGCAAGTCGGCAGTAGCGGGCGGCGCAGAAATTACGGGTATTAAAGATTCCATTTACGATACGTCACAGCAAGAGATAGCATTGCTTAGACAGCAGAACCAGTTGTTACAAGGAATACTCAACAAGGACTTAAGTATAAGCCAAAACGACATCGGAAGCAGTGCAAGAAAATACGCAAGAGAATATTTTAAAAGAACTGGCAAACCGGCATTTGATTATTAATGCATGTACAATAGATGATAATTAATCTATTATAATACGTGACAACTTGCTTTGCGGCGGAATCTATTTTATGTAGGTTTCGCCTTTTGCCATTTCTTTAGCACATATCGAATGCCGGTATGTGCTTTTTTGTTACCAATTTTTAAAAATGTGAGGTGCAGGCATGGCGTACAACGGCTTTTTGATTAAAATTGGAGATTATACGATACCGGACGGATTAATCAAGGCAGATTCCTACAGCGCATACGCAAATATGCAGGACATTGACGATTACACGGACGCAAACGGATACGAGCATAGAAACGCTGTTGAATTAAAGGCATTAAAGGTTGAATTTGAAACCAAGGCAATGCTTACAAATGAAACATTTGAAGTGCTGATGAGCAATATTCGCAACAATTTTACAAATCCGCAGGAGCGTGGCTGTTATATTACGGCTTATATCCCGGAATATGACGATTATGTTACGCAGTATGGCTATATGGCTGATTTTCAGCCTACGATTTACGGCACATACGGAAATGTGATTCGATACGATTCAATTAGACTTGCCTTTATTGGAGGTGTTTACGGTGGTTAATTATCAATACGCAGAATTATTTAAAAAAGATAGCATAGATAAGCAGTTGACGATTGAAACGGACGATAAAACGACAAAAATTACAAATGTTGAACTACATCAAGAACAGTTTGAATTGACAGAAAGCATTTGTTCGGAATCTGAATTGACAATCGGAAGCTGTGAAGCGGCGGTGCTTAAATTTACTGTATCAAACATTTTTTTGCCGATGAAAGACAAAATGATAACGGTTAAAACGGTAATTGATAATAACACTGCAAATCCGTTTCAGATTGGCAGATATAAAGTATACTCCGACACACCAACGGCAGATAGAACAAAGCGTGATATTGTGGCATATGATGCGTTGTATGACGTGATAAACGCAGATGTAGCGGAGTGGTACAATACTTTGCTCCCGGATAAAGACAGCGTTACAACAATGAAAGCTTTTCGGGATAGCTTTTTTGGATATTTTGGGATTGAGCAGGCGGACGCACAGCTTGTAAATGATGATATGAAAGTAGAAAAGACGGTTGAGCCGGAAGAATTAAGCGGTGCAACTGTGCTGAATTGTATTTGTGAAATTAACGGCTGTTTCGGTCATATTGGACGTGACGGCAGATTCCATTACATCTACCTTGAGCAAGAAATACAGGGATTATATCCAAGAAACAACCTGTATCCGGCAGATGATTTGTACCCGCGTGAACCGAAAAGCACGAGAATAAGCAAAAGTCTGTATATATCGGCGCAATACGAAGATTTCCTCGTGAAAACTATTGATAAACTGCAAATCCGGAAAGAAGAAGACGATATCGGAGTAATTGTCGGAAGCGGCACAAATGCCTATGTTATACAGGATAATTTTCTTGTTTACGGCAAAGGCAGTGAAGAACTGACGGGAATCGCAAATAACATTTACGGAAAAATCCGGGGAATTATTTACAGACCGTTTTCTGCGGACTGCAAAGGAAACCCATGTATCGAAGTTGGTGATGCGGTCCGTTTGCCAACACGATATGAGATTATCGAAAGCTACGTGTTAAAACGCACGCTAAAGGGCATACAGGCACTTAGGGACGACTATGAAGCAACAGGTGAAGAATACCGTTCTACACAGGTAAATAGCGTGCATAAAAGCATTATACAGCTTAAAGGAAAGACCAATGTACTGACACGGACAATCGAAGAAACAAACAGTAAGATTACGGACGTTGAAAGCGGATTAAGTTCTGAAATTAAGCAGACAGCAACGGATATAAGGGCAGAAGTTAAAAACACGGCTGACGGCTTGTCAAGCAGTATTGAGCAGACTGCAAGCAGTATCCGAAGCGAGGTATCCGATTCAGTAAACAACTTATCCAGTAGTATACAGCAAAACACAGAATCAATCACATCAGAAGTAAAGAGGGCGAGTGAAGCCGAGGGCAATTTATCAACAAAAATTACGCAGACTGCTGAATCAATCACATCAGAAATCAGCAAAAATTATGAAACAAAAGAAAACGCTACGAACACAAAAAAGGAGTTGGAAAGTTCTATAAAACAGACGGCGGACGGACTTACGGCAGAATTATCTAAACAGGTAACGGAAACTAAACAATATGCTGAATCTGCCGCTGAAACGGCTGAAAGTAATGCAAAACAGGACACGGCAGATAAGTTAAAGGATTACAGCACAACAACGGAAATGAATACCCGAATCAATGCTACGGCGGAGGGGATTTCGGCAGAGGTAAGCCGAAAATTGCAAAGCTACAGTACTACAGAACAGATGAATAGTGCAATAAGGCAGACGGCGGATAGCATTAATACAGAAGTATCAAAAAAAGTAAATGGCGATGAAATTATTTCAAAAATTAACCAATCTGCCGAAAACGTTTCGATTGAAGCAAACAAAATCAATCTGAACGGCGCTGTGACGGCAAATCAAAATTTTAAAATCGGTTTGGACGGCAGTATGGAAGCGTTATCCGGACTAATCGGAGAATGGCAGATATTTGACGGATATTTGCGGTATGTTTTAGGAGAAAATGCACAGGCACTTTTAAAACCAGACGAATTGCTTATTAGTAGAAGTGCCGGGGCAAACTTTCACGCATATCCGGGATTGTTGTATATGCAATCTGATGACGGAGAACGAAGCATTTCTATTGATTGCAATGACGGAAGCATTAATTTGGGCGGAAGCTGGACAACTCCGTGGGGCGACATAGAAGGATAGAAAGGAGCAGGCATGAATAAAACGTATGGTCGTATAAATTGGGAAAATTATCCGAGTGATGAAACACCACTGAATGAAAGTAATCTGAATAAAATAGATGTGGCTACAGATGAAATTGACAATAGGGTAATTACACTGGACACTACAAAAGCGACTAAGGAAGAAGTTTCAACACTGGTGCAGGATGTTACATTTGAAGAAAAGACGGGAATTATCACAATCGTAAAGAAAAACGGTTCAAAGGTAACGATTGACACGCAAATGGAAAAAATCGCGGTAAATTTTTCATACAATGCCGAAACACAGCAGATTATTTTAACGCTTATTGATGGCACAAGGCAGTATATAGACCTGTCGGCATTGATTACGCAGTATGAGTTTTTGGACAGTGACACGGTGGCATTTTCGATTGACAGTGCTGGAAAAGTGTCTGCAATCGTAAAAGAAGCGAGTATTCAAGAAAAGCATTTACAGCCTAATTATCTTGCAGATATTAAGGTTGAAGTTGCAAAAGCACAGGCAAGCCAGTCGGCGGCGGCAAAATCTGAAAGCAATGCAAAGGCAAGTGAAACAGCGGCGGCAATCAGTGAATCCAATGCGGCGGCGAGTGCTACAAAAGCACAGAGTTATGCTACTGGCGGCACAAACAGCCGCACAGGCGAAGATACGGACAATGCAAAGTATTATAGCCAACAGTCGGCACAGAGCCAATCGGCGGCGGCAACAAGCGCAGATACGGCAAGCACGAAAGCAAAAGAAGCGGCGGCAAGCGCGGCAGCAGCTAAAACAAGTGCCGATAATGCCGCGGGAAGTGCAAATTTAGCTAATGAAAAAGCGAATAGCGCGGCAAATAGCGCAACCATCGCAGTTTCAAATTCAAATGCGGCACAGCAGTACGCTTCCAATGCGGCGGCAAGTGCGGACACAGCACAAAACTATGCCGTAGCAGATACAGACAGTGCGAAATACTATTACGAGCAGGCAAGACGGATTTCTGAATCGTTTTCGGGTGCATTAAGACCGATGGGAACGGTTGCATTTGCAAATCTTCCGGCACTGTCAGAAGCGGACGGCGGAAGCATGTATAACATTTCGGACCAGTTTACAACGACTGCTGAATTTAAAGAGGGAGCGGGAAATACTATTCCAGCAGGCGCAAACGTATATAAGACAGAGGACGGAAAGTGGGATGTCCTCGCGGGAACACCTGTAACAGGCGTAAAAGGCAGTGCAGAAAGTGCGTATAGGCGGGGCAATGTTAATATAACAGCGGAAAATGTAGGTGCAATACCGGCAGGCGGCAATGCAGGAAGTGCGACAACAGTCCAAGATTACAACGATACATCCAAGAAAATCAAGGTCGGTTGGGTAGGTTCTGCGTTGAACGAAGACCAGATTTTAGGTGTGGCTTGCTATGCTAGTGGAGATGACGATACCGTAAAAGCCAAAATCAAAGACGTGTCAAAAGCTACGTTTAAAAACTGGTTGGGGGCAAATGATTATATACCTATAAACGGCACTACAAGCCTCGCAGGCAGTATTATCCCGAATGAAGACGTTGCTATTGATTTAGGAGATGAAACGCACAGATTCACGAATGTCCATTCAAGTAACATTACTACAGGTGCAATATACATGGAACATGATTCCAATGCCATTTACGAAACCGGTAACGATTCCGCAAATGGTAATGGTGGAGGACTTAATAATTTGGTAATTAGGTCGTGGTGGGGGGTATCGTTTACTTCTCCCGCTGCCGCCGGTCAGTATGGCGGCAAAAATAAAACCGCCGTGGGAATCGATTGTCGAGAAGGCATTGTTAAAGCGTATAATTTTGCAGGCTTAATAAATGGGCATACTGTCAATTCAGACGTACCGACAGACGCAAAATTTACGGATACAAAAGGCAGATATATTGGCACTACCGTAACAAAGCCACAAGATAAAACAGAAATGTATATCACATATCTTTCAAGCGGTTATATTGTAATGGCAGGAAAAACAGTAAGTAAAAGCTATGCAATGAATACACAATATGGAAATGCGTTTTGGGCACCGTTCACAATTTATTTGCCACCTAATATTGTAAAAAATATTGACAGCGTGAATATTACTCCATTTGCGGAAACAGGGCTGATAAGTGCAAGCATAAACGGCTATACCAGCGAACAAATAACGGGATTTGTTTGGTCGCCACAAAACGAAACAAAAAGCATATCATTTCATGTTACCGTACATGGAAGGGCGTAAGGTAGGTGATTGGTATATATAACGACAGCAGTTAAAGACACGAAAGTGTCTTATTTTTTTACCCTAAAACACAATAAAAATTATATTTAGCCGCAGAACAGCGGCAGAAAGAGGTTCATATGAGCAGATATTCAGTAATTGATGTAAGTAAGCATAACGGAGTTATCGACTGGGATACCACAAAGGAAAATGTTGACGGTGTAATTATTCGTGTCGGTCACGGCAATGACAGTACATCACAGGATGACCCGCAAGCAATCCGTAACATGGAAGAATGTGAAAGACTGGGCATTCCGTATGGTGTGTATCTGTACTCTTATGCGTTAAATAATGCCGAAGCAGAAAGCGAAGCGGCACACGCACTGCGCATGGTAGAGGGCTACAATCCGGTGTTGGGTGTATGGTTCGACATGGAAGACGCGGACAGCTATAAAGAAAAGCACAACTTCAACCCATACGATAACAGACAGGAAATTACTGATTTTTGTAAGATTTTCTGCGACAGAGTATCCGAAGCAGGATATAAGACTGGTGTTTATGCGAGCAAGAATTACTGGGATTCAGTAATCTATGCAGACCAGTTATCCGACTACGAAGTATGGCTTTCGCACTGGGGAATTTCAGAGCCGTCAATGGATTGCCTGTTATGGCAGTATACATCAGACGGTGAGGTTGCCGGTGTACCGTCAAGCAGAGTTGATATGAATTACTGGTACGGCGAGTTACCGGAAGTTGACGGCGGCAGTGATTCTGATAGCAATTCGGGCGACTGCGGCGGCGATGAAGAAGACACAGAGGACGGTGGATACAGCTATTCTGTAGGCGATACCGTAAACTACGATACAATCTATGTATCTTCAACGTCAGAAGAAGCGTTAAAGCCTACCTATACGACTGGCACAATTACACGAGTTGTTGACGGTGCGAGAAATCCATATCTGATTGATGATGGCACCGGCTGGATTAATGATGATTGCATTGCTGGCGGCGGCAGTGATGATTCTGACGATTCAGAAGAAAGTTCGGCTTGCGGCGACATTTCTGTGGGCGATACCGTCTGTTTCAACGGAGATACTGACTACAATGGCACGGCAATTAAGGCATGGCACAATGACAGCGGCTATGAAGTCACACAGCTTGACGGGGATAGAGCAGTCCTTAGTTTCAACGGTTCCGTATTTGCGGCAGTCAATGTCAGCGATTGCGAATTAATCTAAACATAAAAATACCGGGAGTGTAATACTCCCGGTGATATTTTAATTGTTATCGTGTAAATCAATCATAACAGCTTCAACTTGTGGAATTGTTATCGGTTTATTCAATGTAGATGTGTATGAATACTGACCGACATAACCACCATAAATTGTGATTTTATCATTTTCAAGTAGTTTACCGTCAATTACATCGTTTGCGTAAACAACAAGCAACACATGATTATAGTCATCATCTACAGCCATTCTTATAGCGGTATAATTGCTATCAACCGCACCAATCATCTGTATAACTTTTCCGTCAAATTTCACAGGTTTATCAATATTTTTGTCCGGGTATCTTGCAAGAGTTTCGTATGTAATATCTTCGGTGTATGTCATTCTGTCCCTTGATAACAGTGTTTCTTTTTCTGTAGGGGCTTCTGTTTCAGTTTGCGCTTCCGTGACGGCTTCTGTACTGCTTGCGGCGGCGGAATTATTCGCAGTTGAATTTTGGCAAGCTACAAGCCCTAAAAGGCATACCGGCATTAATAAGCATAATAATTTCTTTTTCATAAAAATTCTCCCTTGCTTTTATTTTTAAATAATAATAGCACATAACCTAATTTTTGTCGAACTGATAAATAGCAAATTAGTACTATACGCGCCGCAATCCGACATTAAGTGACAGCATACGCTATAAAATGTAGACAATATTAGAGTAAATGTCGTTTTTTGCGGTTTAAATCGTTTGTGAAAAATTGGTAATTTTTGTAAAATTAAATTGTCCAAAAGATTGGGCGATTCAAGTTCCGGTGGGCGGCTGTGCTATTTGGCATTGCGCCGCCGCCCTATTACATAACCTTAATTTACATCAGAATTTTTGTTCCAATCTTGACGGAAACAAACATTTGTTCTATAATGTTTGTATCGCTACTTTATGTTTTGTGTCGGGGAATACGGAGGGTAAATTATGTGTAAAAAAGATAACACTGAAAATGTTTTCTACAGAAATGAGATTTTTAAATTAATAAATAAATGTGATAATACGCATTGGCTTAAAGTTATATATGCGTACATAAAAAGATTACTTAAATAAAATTGCCGGGATAGCATAATGTGTTATCCCGGCTTCTTTTATTTGTTTTCAATCATCGAATCGACAAGCTTCTCTAAACTGTCCCAGTCTTTTTCGTTCAATTTTCTAAGTGCCGCAATAAGTCTGTACTTAAAACTTTTTTCACCAGCGGCTTGAATGTCTGCAAGCATTTCAGCAATTTCTTCGTCTTTGCTTTTTTTAATATAGGGTTCGCCTTTTCCTGTGCGTAGCCAAAACTCGTTTACATTAAATTCCTTGCAAATCAAAGCTATTGCCGAATCACTAGGAACGCTTCTACCCATTTCATACGTTGCAACAGTATTTCTTTTGACTTTTATTTTGTCAGCAAATTCCTGTTGTGTTAAATGAAAATGATTTCGGACTTCTTTAATTCTATTGTTCAATTCCTTTTTCCCTCCTTTCTAAAAAGTAATATATCATACTTTGTTGAAAAAATCAACAAAAAGTTCTTGACAAAAGTTTTACACCGACATATAATTGTTTTACAATCAACAAACGGAAGCGAGGTGAGAACATGAGTGAAAAAGAAAAAGAAATTGTTGAAAAATTAAAAGACACCATTCCAAAGATGTCGGATTACCAAAAAGGTTATTTACTTGGAATGGTGGAAACTATGGCAGATAAGCCTAAAAACAAGGACGAAACAGGAGTAGGAGATGGAGAGTAAAAAAGAACACGTTTTAGAAATCCTCTGTCAGCAGATGGAGCTGTTGGCAGAGGAAAGTAAGAAAGTTAAACCTAACGATAGAGGGTACAAACCTAGTTTGGTTGAACTTTCATCAGCTATTTGTCGAATAGCTGATTCTTTTGGGTATCTTTTAAATACTGAAAAGCCAAAGGAAGAACACTGATATCACCTGTGCTTTGAGCAATGCAGGTAATAGAACATAACCCTTTATCGGCTATGTACCATTCACATTCAGAGCCATAGCACTCTTTGAATGAATTTTGTGGACATTTAGCCATAGACATTCACCTCTTTCCTTTAATAAAGATAAGAGGATTATATCACAGAAAGGAGAAGAAATGGCAGATACAAATTTACAGGTTTTTAATTCAGAAGAATTTGGAAACGTCAGAACGGTAATCGTAAATGACGAGCCAATGTTTTGTTTGGCTGATGTTTGCAGGGCATTGGAAATTACAAATGTAGGAAATGTCAAACAGAGGTTATCTGAAAAGGGTATCCGCAACATGGATACCCTTACGGCAGGCGGAAATCAGAAGCTTATTTACGTGAATGAAGCCAACCTGTACAAAACAATATTTCAGAGCCGTAAGGCAAGTGCAGAGAGATTTACTGACTGGGTAACGTCAGAGGTGCTTCCGTCAATCAGAAAGACGGGAAACTACAACATGAACATGACGGATGAGGAAAAAATTCGGCTTATTGCAAAAGGCAATGTGAAGCTGAATGAAAGAATTGACAAGGTTGAAGATAAAATATCTTCCCTTGAAAATGATATGCCGCTGTACGGCTGTGAAATAGACGAAGTGCAGAAGCATATTAAAAGGAAAGTAGTTGATGTGCTTGGCGGCAAGAACACCAGCGCATACAAAGACAGTAGCGTGAGGAGTTCGGTATTTGCGGACATATACCGGCAGTTGAAGCGCGAATACGGGTGTGTTTCGACATACAAGAGTATAAAACGCAAATACATTGCAGATGTGCATGAGTTTATTGATTGCTATTTGCCGCCGACCGTGCTTTCAGAACAGATTGAAAATTCCAATGCACAGATGTGCATGAGTTTTTAGAAAGGGGTATGAAAATGTATATTAATCCATTTGCGGCAGGAGTGATTTTCACAATCCTCGTTGAAATTGGGCTTGCTTTGGTTTACTCATGGAGTAACGGAAAGGATAAAAAATGAAACAGCCAAAGAAACTTACAAGGCAACAGAAAGAAACGTGTTCGGCGCACCACTTAAATGCCGAACATTGGCTTTTGGTTGAAGAAACAGAGTTTTATTTAAAACTTATTAATAAGGAAACCGGAAGCCGGAAAACGATTGACAAATTTGCAAAGATTAAAAGGGAGAAAAAGAAATGAACAAAGAAAAGGTAACAGTACAGGATTGCGTAGAAATGCAGGAAATGAAAAATCAGTCAGTCATTTTGAATGACGGCAAGGTTGTAAGATTTGAAGAAAATCCGAAGCCTAAAAAGGTCCTGTGGTTTTCTCGACACAAAATGACAGAGCCACAGTTAGCCGCACTGGGAAACGTTGAAATCGTGCAGATTGACCGGTCGATTGAATCGGCAAGCGAGTTACAGGAAGAAATCAACGACTGTGACATTATTGCCATTGTCGCGCCTATCGGATTACAGGCACAATTTTTAAGAGTTGCGGGCGACAAGCCGGTAATTGTAGCACTTAATAACAGAGTGCTTGTACCACAGGAAGACGGCACAGAAGCTAAGGCAGTGTTTAATTTTGTCAAGTGGGAAAGACTTGTCAAGATTGATGTTGTAAAAGAAGACTTTAATAATTAAAAGAAAAGAGGACAAAAAAATGAACAAAATTGAAATAAGTGGGAGAGCCACAAAAGAACCGGTTTTTTCTCACGAAAGCCATGGTGAAAAATTCTACTCAACACAGATTACAAGTGTGAGGACAAGCGGTGTCCCGGACACACTCAACGTTACATTTTCAGAAATTTTCCTTAAAAATATTAAGGAAGATGAACAAGTTAAAATTTTCGGAGAAATCCGAACAATGAACTATGACGGTCACTGCCACATCTTTGTTTTTGCAAAAGACGTTACAGAGTATCCGGGAAAAGACGGAAATTTTGCGGAACTGGACGGATATATCTGTCGTGAACCAATTTTCCGTGAAACGCCGCTGAACAGAAAAATTACTGACTTACTGGTAGCAAGTAACCGGAAGTACGGCAAATCAGATTATATCCCGTGCGTTGCATGGGGAAGAAAAGCTGTTAAGGCAGGGCTTATGAATGTGGGCGAAAAAATCTCTTGTACTGGCAGACTGCAAAGCCGTGAATATCTGAAAAGGTATGAAGACGGCACAGAAGAAATTAAGACAGCCTACGAATTGTCAATCAATAATTTACGAGAGGGGGATTCCGAAAATGGCGAAGATTAAGATTTCGAAGAAACGGTATGAAGCACTTTTGGACACAGAAACAAGAGTTCAAGTGCTTTTGAGCAAAACAAAAGCGGATAAGTACATATCACTGGTGGACATGTACAGAATTTTGGGAAATGAGTTTGAAGCCCAAAAAATTGAAAAAGAAAGGGACAAGGTGGAATGGGATGAGGATTAAGCTGTTAAAAATTATCGTAGAAAATTTCATGTGTTATGCGCATGAAGAATTTAACTTCTTTGATTTAACAAAAATTTTCGCAATGAACGGCAAAGGAAAATCCAGTATTGCTGCAGCATATAAGTGGTGCATGTTTAACTGCGATTATGAATTAAAAGATAATCCGGTTGTGCGCCGGGAAGTAGGCGGAAAGTCCGTTGATGATATGGACACAAGCGTTGAACTTACACTTGACGTTGACGGAAAAGAAATAACTATGAAGAAAGTGCAGAAGCGTACCTACAGTAAGGATGGCAGCAGTTATAAAGACGATAACAAGTATTTCATCAATGATGTTCCTAAGACATTAAAGGATTTCAACGCGTATCTTGGCGTTGATATGAACGTGTTTAAGATGTGTAGTAATGTGAACGCATTTCTTAATCAGAAACCGGCAGACATGAGAGAATATTTATTTGATTTAGTAGAGGACGTTTCTGATATTGATGTAGCACGCCAGCAGACCGAATTAGCCGAGTTAGTTCCATTGTTAGGCAAATATGCGGCAGAGGAATTATTGGCTATGAATAAGGCTACCAAGACCAAAATTACAAAGGATTTGCCTATTCTTGACGGACAGATTAAGGAAAAGGAAAGAGATATTCAGATTAAGTCTGATATTGATACATCTGACCTTGAATTGCTCAAAAACAGCCTTAAAGAACAGATTGCTGGTTGCATTGCAAAACAGACTGACAATGACAAGCTGATGGCTGAATATGACAAGGCAAGTGCCGACATTATCAATCTTAAATTTGAATTGAATGACATGAGCCGCAAGGCAAATGAGGAAAACTTCAAACAGAGAAGACGGATTGATGATGAAATCGTTGACGTCAAGCGTAAGATTGATGAAATTTCAAGAGGTATTGAAACAGCTAATGATGAAATCGAAAAAGCCAATGCAGTTATTGGCAGATACGCGCTTGAATTGCAGGAAGCTAGGGGGACGTGGACGAAATTACATGAAATGCAGTTTGACGAAAATGAAAAAATTTGTCAGATGTGCGGACAGGAGTTGCCGGCAGACAAAGTTGAATTACTTATTAAAAACTTTGAATCTAAAAAGGCTTCGGCACTCGAAAGTGAAGCTGAAAGGGGCAACAAGATTAAATTTCTTCTGGATTCAGAAAGAGAATCCGTTACTAAATTAAATGAAGAAATTGCCACACACGAATCCGAAAAAAAAGAACAGGAAGCGAAGTTAAAAGACCTTGAAAGCCGATTAGCGGCACTTCCAGTTGAAATTGATGTAACAGGAACAGATGAATACAAGGCACTTGAACAGCAGATAGCCGAAAAGGAAGAAGCTATGCACAAGGCTAATGACATTTCAGCAGTTAAGGCAGAATTAAAGTCGCAGGAAACGGATTTAAGACAGCAGTTGTCAATCTGTGAGAATCAGATTGCCAAATCCGATACTGCCGCAGATGAACAGCGGCTTGAAGAATTGAAGAAAACAAGGCTTGATTCTGAACAGAACAAGGCGAACGCAGAAAAGATACTCGCCTTGCTTGAAGAACTGGACAAAGCAAAGAATGAAATTCTGTCAGAAGCTATTAACTGCCATTTTGAATTAGTTGAATGGCAGTTGTTTGAACTGGCTAAGAATGGAAATTACAAATCAGTTTGCATTCCGAAAATTGACGGCAAGTCGATTCTTACGACCGTGTCAAACAAGGGCAACCGAATTTTGGGTAGAGTTGACATTTGTAAGTCAATTCAGAAAATTAGCAGTATTAGCTGTCCAATTTTCCTAGACGACAGTGAAAGCCTGTCTACCGACAATCAGAAACGCGTATCAGCCATGGTTGACAGTCAGCTGATTATGTTGATTGTTAATGACAGCGATAAATTAGAAATTATGGAGGTGTAACATGAATTTATATGTTTATACATTAAACACTTTTTTTAGCAATAGACCCAAAGGAATACATATGAAAAAGGTTGAAGCACGAGAAACTCCAAAAACATATATGTGTGATTCGGATGGCACAAGGTATACCAGCCGTATAAGAAAGCAGGATATAGGGCTGATTATTAACGGCAGAATAATCTTGGCAGAGCCTAACTTTGAATATGCAAAAAATAAATTCAAGGAAATGGGTGAAGCAACGGTTAGACTGCAAAAAGAAAGATTAGAAAACGCCGAAAATACATTGAGAATTATCGAGGAAAGTGAGGAAAATTAAATGAGTAGAGAATTGGAACTTGCAAGAGAACTTGTAAAAAAGTTAGAAGAAGCAGAAAAGGCTAACAAGGTACAGTTATCAGAATTACAGCCGGGAGAAACGTTTAAAATCGGAGAACATGATTTTATTGTTCTTGAGCAGAACGTTTGCAATGGCACAACAAATGTAATATCTAAAGGCTTTATGGCAGAAGATGTTGTTTTCGACAGCGATACAAGAGATTACAGCAAGTCAAATCTCAAGAAAGTTATCGAGAGCGATATACAGCCTATTATTGAAGCTGAGTTAGGAGCAGATAATCTTGTTGAGCATATTGTTGATTTAACTTCGATTGATGTGCAGCATGAGTTTGAGCCTTGCACTTGCAAGGTAAGGCCTATCACATTTAATGAGGCGAGACAATACAATGATTTGATTGTCAATAAGGAGTTAGATGGTTGGTGGTGGACTTGTACACCTTGGTCTACTGCTGATAGAGGTTGGAAATATGCAATTTCCGTTGTTTCGCCGTCCGGCAATTTCGGCGGCGACGACTGTTACGGCGGCCTCGGTGTTCGCCCTTTTTGTATCTTTTCATCTGAACTCTTTGAATCAGAGGATTAGTAAATGGCAGAAACAGATTTATATGTAAAAGAATTATTAGAAAGAGAGGAATAATTATGGCAGAGAATACGCAGTTAGTTGAATATGAATCAAATGGAGAAATGGTAAAAATTTCTCCAACAATGATAAGGAGATACCTTGTAAGCGGTGGTGGTAATGTATCTGACGGAGAAGTAATGATGTTTATGTCATTATGCAGATACCAGCACTTAAATCCGTTTTTGAGAGAAGCATACCTTATTAAGTATGGAAGCAACGAGCCAGCCACAATAGTTACTGGAAAAGATGTTTTTACAAAGAGAGCCAATGCAGACCTACGATATAAAGGAAAGAAAGCAGGAATTATTGTAATTAAAAAGGACGGAGCTGTCGAAGAGCGAGAGGGAACAATGGTTTTACCTAACGAAACTATCGTAGGTGGCTGGGCGAAAATCTTTATTGACGGAAAAGAGGACGAATACCAGTCAGTAGGTTTTGACGAATATGCTGGAAGAAAAAAGGACGGCTCACTCAATAGCCAGTGGGCAAAAAGACCAGCTACAATGATTAGAAAGGTTGCTGTCGTACAGGCTTTAAGGGAAGCATTTCCAGATAGATTCCAAGGCTTGTATGCACAGGAAGAATTTCAGAATATATCAGATGTAAAACTTGATACAGAAAAGGTTGTTGCTGATGAGGTTAAAGAGAACGCAAACACAGTAGATTTTGAGGAAAGCGACATTATCGACACCACAGCCACAGAAGTAACCGAAGAACAGGCAGAAGACAGTACGCTTCCACCGTTTATGCAGGAATAGGAGTGTAATTATGGAAGATAGACATTTATTTAAAGCAAAAGATAATAAAGAGTGGGTCCGCGGAAGCTTGGTTTATACTTTTACTGGCACGCCTTATATCGTTACAGAATACGACCACATAATGAACCTTATCGGTATGCACAAGGTAGACCCATCCACAATCTGCCAATGCACCGGCTTGAAAGATAAGAACGGCAAGCTGATTTGGGAAAATGATATCATGGTTGCACATTTAGATGATGAATATCCAGAAGATGAGACTTATATAAGAATTTTGTGGCGCGGAAGTGGATTTTGGTCAAAAGAAAATGGAAGCGAAGATATAGCACCAATTGACAAATTTGACAGAGAACATTTTGAAGTGTGCGGCAACATTTTTGACAATAAAGATTTATTAGAAAAGGAGTTTTGAATGAGAGTAATTTCACAAGACGGTTCAATAGATGTTTCTTATGAAATGGCAGTTGTTTATGTTGAATGCGAAGGTGTTATTGCCAAAGTTGGTGATAAAAGATATGTAATGGGTAGTTATTCAACAGAAAAAAAGGCAGTTAAGGCTATGGAAATGTTGAGGGAGCATAATGAGGGTGTCATTTTTCTCAAAACAATAATAAATACCGAAAAAGGTACTCCGTTCGTAAGTGGTTTGTCGAAAACTGATTTTAACAAGCTGACGCAGAATTATTTTCAGTTTCCACAGGATGATGAAATCGAGGTGTGAGTATGAGATTAAAATGCTTAGGCTCATCGTCAGCCGGAAATTGCTATCTGCTAACTTCCGACAGTGGAGAAACACTTATCCTTGATTGTGGAATACCGATTAAGGAAATCAAGAAAGGCTTGGATTGGAACATAAGAAATGTGGTTGGCTGCATAGTCAGCCACGTTCATTCAGACCACAGCAAGTCAGTAAAGGATTTTAAAGCTATGGGAATACCGGTATTTACCCCGTACATAAGCCTTGAGCCTATGTCAATGGGCAGAGAGTTCAAAATACAGGCATTTGACCTAACGACAGTAGATGGCAGGTGCACACACACAAACGCTGACGGTAGTGAGTGCCCTTGCTTCGGATTTTTAATCACTCACCCGGAAATGGGGAGAATGCTTTACATAACCGATTGTGAATTAATCAAGTGGAAGTTTAAAGACATAAACCACATTCTCTTAGGTGTGAATTATGACAAGGATTTAATCGACAGGGATAACACAGGCAAGGCAAACCACGTATTCAGAGGTCATTTATCCATTGACACAGCTTGCGATTTTGTTAAGGCAAATTATTCAGACAGCTTGCAGAACGTCATAATGTGCCATCTATCAAGTGAAAATTCTGATAGAGATAGTTTTATCGAGAAGATGAAAAAAGTTGCTTATGGGGCGAATGTAGATGTTGCAGAGCGTAACAAGGAATGGGTTTTAAGGAAAGGAGATGAATGTCCGTTTTGATGAGGGAGATTTGTGGAGAATGTAAGTATAACAAGTATTCTACAACAGAAAAGGAATTTTATTGTAGTAACACTGATAGTGATAATTACGGAATAGCAACTATGTATAATGATACTTGTGATGATTTTGAGGAAAAAGATGACTGATAACGGAAAGGAGTAGGAATGGAAAGATTAACAAGTAATAAACCAGTAGCTGATATGATGCCAATGATTGAACTGGCACATAACAGTTGTTACATAGATGAAAAACACAATGCAAGATATAGGGATTATGAGCAGGATATTGACAGTAGACAACTTGTTAGAAAACTTGTCAAAGATATGTGTGATGAAGATTTATTTTATATGTCAGATGAGAGATTTGACCAGTATATGACTGAAATGCTGACAGTTGGAGTGAGTGACACAATAGGGCTTTTGGCGGTATTTTATCGTAACTTATGGGCTACGGCTGAGTTAAGAGAGAAGTTAAAAGAATATGAGGACTTAGAGGAGCAGAGTATGATTATTAAGCTGCCTTGTAAAGTGGGAGATACAGTATATGTCAATGGCGTGTTGGGGTGTGACGAAGCGGAGAGGTATAGAGTTATCCGAGTTGATTACCACAGTACACTAGGAACAGGGAGAAACGAGTTTTATATTGAAGCTTTGCTTTGTGCAGACCCCGATAGTTCAATAGCTTTTTATGATAATGAGTTTGGTAAAACAGTATTTCTCACAAAATCCGAAGCAGAAGCAAAACTGAAAGAATTGAGAGGTAATATAAATGGAAAGTGAAAACTTCTTTGAAAAATGCAGAACTTGTCAATACTGTTTTACGAAAAATGATGATGATTATGTTTATTGTAGGACAAGAAATGGAAAATGTGAATACAGACCATATAAATCAAGAAAAGATTACAATGGCTTCAATCAGAAGCGGAATAGGAGAGAATATGATAGACTTTTTTGAAAAATGGTATGTGTTATTTATGTTATTAAGAATAGCACGACATAATAAGCTTAGAATGAAATTCGAGAACAAGTATGAAGATGTTTTTGATGGCTACGGACAGTCCCTTGAATACATGACATTGGAAAAATGTTATGAAAGAGATAATAGGCTCTACAAGAAATCAAAAGAATTAAGGGAATATGAGGTCGCACGAAAACATCAAAGAGACGATTTTGGATTATATGAATATGTAGACCAACATTGCGGATATTGTGAAGATGATTTTTACGGAACAATATACACAAAAACACCACTTAAAAACAGATGGTTGGAAAGAGGTTATCACTGTTGATAGGAGAAAATATGGAAGATAAATATTTATTCAAGGCTAAGAGAGTTGACGATGGAAAATGGGTTACAGGCTCTTTAATTACTTGTGAAGATGGAACATGCAAGATTGCGACAAGTTGTTTAGAGGGTAAAGCCGATGAACCAATACTTGTGTGTGCTTATGATGTGGACAGAGACACTATCTGCCAGTGTACTGGCTTAAATGACAAGAATGGCAAGCTGATTTGGGAGAACGACATTATAAGAACGAAAGTTGGAACAGCGAAAGTTATATGGGATAAATCAGAATGGAGAATTGAATGGTTAAAAAGCGACTTATGGAGAAAAGATTTGTATTATTGGGCGGTCGAAGATAATCAAAAAATAGAAGTTATCGGCAACATTTTTGACAACCCTGAGTCATTAGAAAGTGAGAGATAGTATGACAAAGATATTTAGATTTAGCGGCTATTTAGTTTCCAATCGTGAAAATATTTCACTAGAAGATATATATGATGACATAAGTAATGTGGGATATGCTGAAAACTGGCAACAGTTACATATCGAAGAGTCGGAAGAATTTAATCTTGATGGCGAAGATAAGTCAAACTGTGACCTTGCGTTACTCACAAGGCATTTTAAGGCAGATAACATCAGTACAGAATTTGACAGACCTTTACCACAGAAAGGCGAGAAATATAAGCATTTCAAGATTGGCAAGATTGTTACTATTATCGGTATTTCAAGGCACACAGAAACAGAGGAAATATCAGTTGTATATGAACATGAGGGACATATCTGGAATAGACCTCTTGAAATGTTTATGAGTGAAGTTGATAAGGAAAAATATCCTAATGCAGAACAGAAATACAGATTTGAATTAGCAGAAAGTGAGGAAAATTAGATGAATCGTGTAATTTTATGCGGGAGACTGACTAGAGAACCAGAGGTCAGATATTCGCAGACAGCAAACGGAAGTATGGCAGTAGCACGGTACACATTAGCTGTTGACAGAGCTTTTAAGAAAGAGGGCGAACAGGCAGCAGACTTTATTAACTGTATCGCATTTGGCAAGAATGGAGAGTTTGCGGAGAAGTATCTTCATCAGGGGACTAAGATTATCGTTGAGGGTAGATGGCAGACAGGCAATTACACTAACAAGGACGGACAGAAAGTCTACACTGATGATTGCGTTGTTGAAAGACATGAATTTTGTGAAAGTCGTGCTAATCAGCAGAACAATAATAACAATGGAATTATGGGCGGTAATGCTAGTTCAGACGGCTTTATGTCAATTCCAGATGGCGTAGCTGATGAGGGATTACCATTTAATTAAAGAGGTGTGAGTATGAAAGAGAATGAAGCAAACACAATCTTGAAAGCAGAGATAGTACATCATCCAGAGTGTTCAATTTTTGCAGAAGCGCTTGGTCTTGCAATACAGGCACTTGAAAAGCGGATACCAAAAAAGCCTATAGAAAATGATACTAATAGTTTCGATTGCCCTTGTTGTAAATATGATTTAAAAGCGGACACAGGAA